>ERZ1034949.203-NODE-203-length-41231-cov-16.120386_pt1 | contig 41231 bp, 37 predicted proteins | sample MGYA00520590_ERZ1034949 | MGnify/ENA primary metagenome ERZ1034949 (study PRJEB33766, sample SAMN09781752) | gut metagenome | biome: gut microbiome | host: Homo sapiens | place: Madagascar | study: EMG produced TPA metagenomics assembly of the PRJNA485056 data...
CATCTGATTAAAGGCATATTTTTTGCCGCTCAGCGTGTTTTTGCAGAGTTCGGCGCAAAAAATCACACATTCGGAAATAACAAGTTCAGTAGCAACTCTATAAAGAGTTCTGGATTGCTTTGCAGCGCTCGCAATGACGCCGAAGGCAACAACATCGCAATTAAGGGTTTGGATGTTGTGCGTCAACACGCCTCAAGACTCTTCAAAACCGCGGAGAATGGTGTAGATAAAGTGGTTTCTAGCTGCGAAAAAAATCCTAGTGTACATTGGAGGTACATGAATTTTTTGAGACAGCGTAAAACTGCTTTAGATGCTCCGCTATACGAGGTTTCTCTCGGGCGGAGTCTTTTGCCACAATGTGCGTTAGATGCGACGGGATTTTTAAGCGACGTGTACAAAAGAAGTACACGAGCGAAGAAATTCCTAGCAGATGACGTGCAGGGTGGCAAAAGTATGATTGAAATGCTCGGAGTTTTAGCGATTGTTGGAGTTTTAAGCGTGGGCGGAATTGCCGGTTATAGCAAAGCGATGGAAAAGTTTAAGGTCAATAAAATCATCGGTGAATATAATCAGCTTATTATGTGGATTTTGGAAAATCAACTAAGCCTGAAAAAATTAGAAGACAAAACAAAACTTGCAAATGTTATTATCGCCGCAAATGTGCTGCCTGCAGATTGGTCAGCTGTTACCGATGAATATTTGTCTGACGGCAAAGGAAACTTAGTACAAGCCTATGTAAATCTGGGAAAATCTCTATATAACCTACAACCGAGGATAACCATTGATTTCAACTTAGGCGGACTATCTGGAGATTTAACCGATAAAAATGCAGATATTTTTTCTACAAACTTTTCTGATAAACTTTGTTTCGAGCTTTTTAATAATTTGATAAAACCTTTGCACTCGCAAACCATTTACGGATATGTATTTAAAAATCACAATCCGATTATATATTGGGGAGACGCCTACTGCGGACAAACTACCGGAAAATGTTTGAACAACATAACTCTAACAGAAATAAAAGAAATTTGCAGTTCCTGTGACAAAGAAAATGAGCGCTGCAATATAACAATAGGTTTTTAACACAATAATACCATAAAAAAATTGTAATATAACAGCCTTTGCGGCGCTATATTACAATTTTTTGCGCATGCCGTATTGTAATTATTTTACATTTTTACGGATAACTTTTTTCTTTGTATCTTTTTTGCTATGGGCCGCAGAAATAACTAAAGCATTTTCCAAATCTTTTTCAGTACAAAGTCCGATAGCAACCGGATTTTTCGGTTTCAATTCAGACATATCCGAATGTTCACCATCACGAATTTTAGCTATGGTCGGTTTTGTTGTTCCCACAAGTTTACAAATTTGCGAATCCATAATTTCAGGACAATGTTTCAAAATCCATAAAATAGCGGCAGGTTTATCGCTGCGCTGAGACGGAGACAAAACTTTTTTAGCTTTAGCGTTACGTTCTTTGACATTTTTTTCCAAAACATTGGCAACCAGTTCGGCTTTTGGGTCTGCCTCACAGCGGCGAATTTCTTCCCAGCTGAGCTGTCCGTTATTGATAGGGCTCATTCCCTGAATATTATAGGCAATATCTCCGTCTGCAATAGCCTGAATTTCCAATTCATGAATTTCACAGAATTTGGCAATTTGATGAAATGTCAAAGTTGTGTTATCCACCAACCATACAGCAGTTGCTTTCGGCATTAAAGGAGCGGTCATTATTCAAATCCTTTCATAAATAAAACATTTTTTCTTACAATAGACATAGTCGCGGCAAGTTACAAGTAATTTTTTACTTTATAAACGCAAAAAGCCTGCCAAACAGCAGGCTTTCAACTTAAATTTTCCGATTAGTTGCCAGATTTCAAACCGAAAGCACCAAATTTGCTGTTGAAGCGGCCAACACGACCACCAGTATCAACAACGCGGCGGATACCTGTCCAAGCCGGATGAGATTTAGGGTCAATTTCGAGCAGCATTTTTTCGCCGGCTTTGCCCCAAGTAGACTTGGTTTTAACTTCAGTTCCATCTGTCATCACATATGTAATCTCGTGATAATCAGGGTGAATTCCTTTTTTCATTTTTATCTCCAAATAAAATACTTTATATAGTTTTTACGCTTTTATACATTAAGCAAACAAAATACGCAAGTATTATTTTTACTTATTTTTACTGTTTTTTAAATTTTTTTGTTATTTTGCAAAAGTATCAGCAGCTTTTTTGCGCAAAGCTTCGTTTGAAGCGATTAAGGCGCCGCCGAATAAAACTTTGGCAAAGTCTTCGGAACGCACATCGGTTTCGCCCAAAGCCACAATATAGCCGCCTGCTTCTTTAACCAAAAGCATACCCGCGGCAATAGTCTGCGGCAAATTGTCGGCAGAAACGACAATATCCAGCTTTCCGGCAGCTAAATAAGCCAAATCCAGCGAGTTTACACCTTTTACCTGTACATTTTTGCTTAAGCTCAAAGCTTTTCTAAACAATTCGGCGTCAGCGCTGCTGCCAATAAGAGCCTGTTCGGCAATTTTAGCTCCGGCCACGCGCAAGCGCTCGTGACTGCGAAAACCTTCTTTGAATGCGCCGCAGCCTTTTTCGGCAAAAAACAATTCATCATAAACCGGACTATAAATCACGGCATCTACAACCACGCTGTTTTCCACCATAGCCACAGAAACAGCAAAATTGCCGTTACCATGAGCAAAATTGGCGTAACCATCAATCGGAGCAACCAAAAAATAGTTGCCGCTGGCCGGAATGGTGTCTTCTTTTTTGCTGATAAAAGCGTAAGCCGGTTTTAACTTAGCCAATTCCTCTTTAAGAGTTTTTTCCACTTTTTCATAAGAACGCTGGGCAAAGCGGCCATCATTGTGGCCGGATTGCAAGTGTTCCAATTCATTAAAGTCGCGCGACAGGGCAATAGACGCTTTTTTGACAGCGTTTGCCATAGCGGTCAATGCAGTTGAAATATAAGCCATTATTTTGCTCTTTCAACATAGTTAGCTTCAGAAGTGCCAACCACAATTTTGTCGCCCACGCCGATAAACGGAGGAACAGTTGTGCGCACGCCGTTGTCCAAAATAGCCGGCTTGTAAGAAGAAGAAACGGTTTGACCTTTAATCACAGGTTCGGTTTCAACCACTTCGCAAACAACCTGCAGCGGCAAATCAACAGAAATAGGACGGCCGTCGATGTAAGAAACTTTAACGCTCATACCATCTGTCAAAAACGGACGAGAATCGCCGAGCAAATCAGACGGCATGGTGAATTGTTCAAAAGTTTCGGATTCCATAAAGGTCAAGCCGGTAGAATCTTCAAACAAGAATTGGCAGTCTTTGTCTTCTACCATCAATTTTTCTACAGTATCTTCAGTTCTGAAACGTTCATTAGTTTTTGTTCCGGCTTCAACTTCTTTCATTTCCACCTGCATAAAAGCACCGCCTTTACCCGGTTTAATGTGTACAGCTTTGGTAATTGTCCACGGTTTGCCCTTATATTCAATAACCCAACCAATTCTAATTGCTCCAGCAAGTTGTTTCATATTTTATCTCCTATTTACAATGTTAAAAATGATTATTTATTTTTGATGTTTGCAACATAAACCAACATTTTTTATTTCGCAACAAAAATCTTATAGGAAGTATCGCTTAAAATCACAAAATCCGCCGGTAAATTTGACACATCGGCATCATCTTCGGGCATTACCGCATTTTGAATCAAGAAAAATTCGCCGTACCATTTCAGCAGTTCGGCATTGGCGGCGAATCCGTCTTTCCAAAAGCGGAAGATAATAAAATCCGGTTCGCATTCACTAACCAACATGGCTTCATGCCGGCGATTGCGGCAAATAGCTCCCAACAAAGCTTTTTTGCATTTTGCTTTAATTTCTTTGATTTTTTTAGCAGGATTTTCATCTTTTGATGTGTCAACAATCAAGCCATCGCCCAATTTTTGCAAATATAAATCGGCGGCTTTTTCGCCGGAGAGCAACGTAAGTTTTCCGGCAGTTTTAGCTTTGGCGTAAAAATCGGCAATAAAGCTTTGCGGCAGCGAATCGGGCAAAATAAAACATTGCAGTTTAGAATCGGCAACAAGGTCGGTATTTTCTTGAGTAATTTTGATGATTAAGTTTTGCATTTTGACATTCTTTATGTTAGCTATTAAATATAATGTCAAAAGTATATAACAAATTACAATAAAGGAAAGTCTTTTTTATCATGGAAACAGAAAAATTGGAACAAAGCAAAAATTCTTTGGAACGTTTGAAAAAATCGGTTGATGAACTTATTGAAATTGTACATAAACAGCAAGCCGATTTTGCGCAGAAACTGCAGGCAGAACAAGGCAAAACAGCGTTAGAAAGCGCTAAAGCCGAAGTTTTGAACAACGAAAATGAAAAACTGAAAGCCGAATTGGAAGCCGCCAAGAACAATACGGAAAATGAAACACGCATGCAGCAGATGCAAAATGAAATTGAAAACAAGGCCGCCAAAATAAGCAACTTGCAAAATGAAGTGCAAAATCTGAACAACGCCCTAGCGAATCGCAAAACTCAGCTGGAAGAATTTGAGGCCAAAAACAAAGAGCTGCAAGAGCAGTTGGAAGAAGCTAACGGCAGAGTTCTGACTTTGGAACAAACAAGCTCGGCCGGCAGCAGCGAACTGGAAGAGCTGAAAGAACAATTAGCCGCCGAAACTTTGCAAAAAGAAGATTTGGCGCAAAAATGTCAAGACTTTGAAGCAAAATTAGCAGAAATGCAAACAACAATCAGCCAAACCTCAGAAAATATTGATGATGTTGTGGCAAGACTGGAAAAGGTGTTAGAAGAAAATGGGGCAAGTTACAATAACAATTGATAAGCGCGAATATGCCATTACTTGTGATGACGGCGAAGAAGCGCACATTATAAAACTTTCGCGAATCCTTGACGCCAAAGCAAAATTATTATCGCAAAGCATTGGTTCGGTTAATGAAAATATGATGCTGGCGATGGTCGGTTTGCTGCTGGCTGATGAAAATCAGGACTTGCGTACTAAAAACGGCGGCGTCTCGGATGATGAAATCAGGCACTTGGATACGACAACCGCGCAGGCGATAGACAGCGAATCGCAAAGAATCAACAGCTTGATTCAAAGTATTGAGCCATTGTGATTTTACTATTGAAAATCTGTTTTTTCTGCTTGAAAACGCGCAGTTTTTACGATAATATTATTATATAAAGAGAGACTGTCTGATGCGTCATCACCGCATGTCTTTCCGGCCAACATTATTATTTAGGGAGCTGTCTCTGTCTAAATCGTGGTTTAGTTATATGGCGCCCACCTTGTACAAGCGGTTCGGTAGAGAATGTTCTCGGATACGGTCAGACGGTCGCAGTTTTAGCGCCGCCATTAATTGGGCGGCGTTTTTGTATTTTTTCAACAAATAGTATCCACAACGCGGTGAATTTTATGATGAATTAACTTGACTTTTTTACTGGGGGGGGTAACCTATTTTTTGCAAGTAAAAAGTGTGTTGTGTTTTTAAGAATGACAAATTCAGGGGTTAAAAATAAAATACTCTTAGCAGTTAAAAAATATATTTTCGCAAGTATTATTTAACTTAGTTTTAATTCACAAAGAAAGGGAACAAGCATGAAAAAAAGTTTGTTATTATCAACAGCGTTGGTGGCAGTTTTCGCAGCTACACAGGCTAACGCCGATATATATACTTGGAATGAAGACCAGGGAACCGTAAATATCTCGGACAAAATAAGTAGAGAGTCCGGGTCTGATACCATTGTTTGGGTGCCTGGGAAAATCTCTGTCGGCGCAAATTCCGTATTTTCAGGAAATAAAGCAGAAATCGGCGGCGCAGTAGCCATCAAGAAACTTAAAGGCGCACTAACTATTGGCGCCAATACGCAGTTTTTGAACAATGAAGCAACTTACGACGGCGGCGCTATCGGCAACTACGGCGGTGCCGTTTTGACGGATAATGTTTTATTTAAGGGGAATAAGGCACAGACTCTTGGTACAGATTCAAATGCAATCGGCGGCGGAGCTATGTCTTTAGGTATCGACGTGCAAACCGAAATCAATAACAGTATTTTTGATAACAATACTTCCGGTTATAACGGCGGTGCTTTGGGTACCCGCAAAACTTTACAAGATTCGGAAATTGCCAACGCAAACACCAGAAATAAGTTGAATATCACAAATTCAAAATTTACGGCAAATAAGGCTTTGGGGACATCGGTTGATAAAAAAGATTCTCTGATTTCATCCGGTAACGGCGGCGCTATTGCCAACAGCTTTGCTTCTACGGTGATTAAAGGCTCTGTTTTTGAGAAAAACGAAGCTAAAAACTTCGGTGGCGCCATTTATAATATGAAATTTGAAAATAAGAGCCATTCTGCATTTTTAGATAAAGGTGGTATTATTGCTATTGCAGATTCAACGTTTACAAATAACGTTGCCGGTTCAGAAGGCGGTGCCGTGTATAATATGAAAAACGCAGCTATCAACTTTAGCGGCAATAACGTATTTTCCGGCAATACAGCCGGCGGTAAGGCAAATGATATTCACAATGAAGGCGCAATCAATGTTGCCGGCGACTTTACTTTGGACGGCGGTATAAGCGGCGATGGCACAATCACTTTCGCCAAAGATTCCAACTTGTCGGTTAAAGTTAATAAAACCGCAATCGCCAACAACGTGGTTAACAACGGCGCAACTTTGAATATGGTTTTTGACACAGGTTTTGAAGGCGAATATCAGCTTGTTACCGGCTCTTTGGATAAAGAATTTGAAGGCTACAACAATAACGCTTTGTACAACATTGCGTCATCTAAAAACGGTACTTATCAGATTAGCAAAAAAACAGCTCAAGAAATTTCAGAAGCGGTGTCCGCGACACAAAACGAGGCTAATGTTATCGCAGCTTTAACGGCCAACGAATCCACTGGACACGCGAAATCAGATATTATTGCCAATGCCGTAAACGAGGCTTTGCAAAGCGGTGACGAAGCTAAAATCGCCGCAGCAAAAGAAGCCGCTTCTGCAGCTGCGCCTGAAGTTGCTCCGGTTGTTCCGCAAACAGAAGTTATGGTAGCTAAACAGGTTTACAACGCTATCGGAACTCGCTTGAGCGGCGGAATCAATAGCGCAAATCAAGGTATTTCTTCTGGTGATATGCTGGACGATGCCGCGGTTTGGGTTCAAGGTTTGTATAACAAATCTAAACTGAACAACACTTCCAAAGCTTATGGCTATGACGCTGACACCTATGGAACAGCTTTCGGTTTGGAAAAATATGTGACTAAAGCAACTAAACTTGGTGCCGGTTATGCTTATAACTCTACCGATATTGACGGTCACAACCGTGACACCGATGTTCATACAAGCACTTTGTTTGCATACGGTGAATACAAACCAAACAATTGGTTCGTAAATGGTATCGCATCATACGGCTGGTCTGACTATTCCGAAACAAAACATTCTACTGTTGATGTAAAATCAAAGTATGATGTTGATACATTCGGTTTGCAAGCTATGACCGGTTATGATTTCAATTTGCCGCAAGCCTTTACTTTGACGCCGGAAGCCGGTGTGCGTTATGCGCGTGTTGAGCAAGACGGCTATATCGACGATGCAGGACAAAGCGTAAAAAGCCGTAACAGCAATATTTGGACAGGCGTTGCCGGTGCTAAATTAAGCAAAGCTTTTGCCGCCGACAATGGTATGATTTTCAAACCGGAATTGCGTTTGGCCGCAACATATGATTTGAAAAATGACAAAGGCAACACTTTGGTAACATTGGCCAACGGCACTTCTTACAGCGTGCAGAATACGGCTTTGAAACGCTTTGGTGTTGAAGTCGGCGCCGGCGTAACTGCCGATTTGAGCGATAATGTCGAACTTTCTATGGGCTATGAGGGCCGCTTCCGCAGCCACTATCAAGACCACACAGGTTTGATTAACGCTAAATATAAATTCTAGTTTTATATTTTGAACAACTAAAAAGCACTTCTCTTTTTGGAGCGGTGCTTTTTTTTATAAACTAATATTTTAAATAATCACATAAACTATTTTCAGTAATTAGGCAAACGGGAAAATTTTTCGGAAAGCGCATGATATGCAGCAGAAATCTGCTTGAATTTTTCTTCGGCATTTTCATCTTGCTTATTAACATCCGGATGATATTTTTTAGCCAACAATTTATATTGCTTTTTCAGCGTATCAGGATTGACATCGCGAACATCCATTTCCAGAGTTTGAATAAAACGCCTCTCCTCGACCGTAAAATAAATTCCGTCCGCTGAATATTCTCGACTGGAATCCGACGGATTTGCATAATCCGCATCAAAAAATTCTGCTTCTTCCCATAAATCATAGCCAAACTGATAGCGAACTTTAGAACGAAAACCTTTCTTAAAGTGCATTTTAGAACGAGCGTATTTATCTTCATCCTCCGCGGCATTGCCCTCACCATAATAATTCCACTTGGCATTATATTCCTGCACATGTTTAAGGCAAAACCAATAATAATCTTTCAATTTACGGTCCTTAGGCGCGCGATATTCGCCTTTTTCGGTACATCCGGCATGGTCGCATTGGTGCGCGACATTTTCATTTTGCGGAGCATAATATTTCTTAGTTCTTTTCAGCATCCCTCACCTTCGCTAACAATCAAAGTACTTTAATCCTGTTTATAAATAATGGCAAGCAGATTGCAAACAAATTATACAAGGCTATTATAAAGCATTAAGGAGATTAAAATGCCGGAATTACCAGAAGTAGAAACCATAAAAAACACCGTTGCCAAAACCTTGCTGAATGCGCGCATAAACAAGATAGTCGTGCGGCAAAGAAAATTCAGACAAACTATTCCTGACGATTTTGAAAAACGAATCGAAGGAGCTATTGTTGTTTCGCTTAAACGAATCGCAAAATATATGCTAGTCGCTCTTGACAACGGACAGACAATTATCTGGCATTTCGGCATGAGCGGAAAAATTAAAATAGAAAAAAATTTACCGGAGCATCCGGACAAACATGACCATATTATTTTTGAAACCTCTGGCGGCGTTATTATTTATAATGATGTGCGGCGTTTTGGGCTGGTTACCGTCTGCGACTCCGATAAATTGAACGAAAATCCGCTGATTGCCGCGCTTGGACTAGACCCGTGGGATAAGGAACTGACACCGGAATATCTGCAAAGCAAATTAAAGAAGAAAAAATGCGCGATAAAAGTTTTATTATTAGACCAAAGTATTATTTGCGGAATAGGCAATATATATGCTTCGGAAATTTTGTATAAAGCAAGAATCCTGCCAAACAGAGAATCCGACAAGATAAGTATTGAAGAATGCGCTCTGATTATTAAATATACTCGCGAGATTTTAGAAAAAGCAATTGCGGCAGGCGGCTCCACAATACATGATTTTAAGCGCCCTGACGGAGATATCGGCTATTTTCAAAATCAGCATTGCGTATATAACAAAACCGGTCAACGCTGCCCAAATTGCATCTGTAACGGCAAAAAACATATTGAAAAAATCATATTGGGCGGACGTTCAACATTTTTCTGTCCGGTTTTACAAAAATAAAGGAACTGATATGAAAAAATTTATTTTCAGCTTATATATTTTATTTTTATCCGCTATGCCGGCAAATGCCACAAAATTTGTGGAGGGCATGGAAGATGTGCCTTTAATGGACGGTTTGTCGCAAATAACTCAAGATGACATATCATTCGGCAATGAAGAAACACGCCTCTTGGAAGCTTATGTGACCTCCAGAACAATAAAATTCGGCGCCGTGGCAAAATTTTATGGAGAATCGCTGCCGCAACTGGGATGGATTTATCAAGGGAATCGCGGAAATAACTTGTTATTTGACCGCGAGGGAGAAACTTTGGAAATCATCAAAGAATCGGCTAATCCGCTGGTGGTTCGCATAACAGTCAAGTCAAAACCTTAAAAAAATCACAAAGTTTTTGAAAAATTCAGTTGACTTATGAACCTGTCATGGTTATAAAGTTTACCAGAGTAAATTTTGTATTAACTAAATTTTAAATAGGAAGAAAATTATGGCCAATCATAAGTCGGCAAAAACAAGAATCGTAAGAAACAACAAGCGCAGTTTGATTAACGGCGCCCGCAGAAGCCGCGTTAGAACTTTTGTTAAAAAAGTTGACGCTTTAATCAACGCTAAAGATAAAGAAGCCGCTGCAGCAGCTTTTATTACCGCTGAAAGCGAAATGATGAGAGCAGCTCAGAAAGGTGTTTTCAAAAAGAACACAGCTTCTCGTACGATTTCTCGTTTAGCACAGAAAATTAAAGCTCTTTAATTTTATTTAAAGACTCCAAAAAATTCAGAGAAATGCAAATTGCCCCTAGTGGGTGCAGTTTGCATTTTTTAGTTATAAATCAAACACTTATTTTCCGACTCTAACAAAATTCGTTGTCAAGACATTTAATTACAATGTTCGCAAAAAGTTCTCTTGTAATTATGCTTTTTTGCTGTTAACACTTAATTTAGATTTTGAAGAAATGATGTTGAACAATTAAACAATGCTGAACATTTTTGCAGATGCGGCGCTGATTGTAAAACAAAAAAACTAAAAATTACAGGTACTGAGCCGACAAGCCGTCCACCAATTTAAAGCGACTGCAAAAAAAAACGGCTTATGTTTGTTTTTTTGTTTGTCCGGTCTGTGTTTTATATTGTTTTTTACAAGTCAACAGCAATCATTTCACGGGCTATTATTTAAAACAAGTTTAACTGAACAGGATATTGAAAATGGCTGAACAGGCAATATATGAGGAAGATTTTTCTATCAATGACCAATGGGAGCAAGTTTGTTGCCAGTTAAAAAATGAGTTTGGCGAAACAGCTTTTGACAGCTGGCTGAAACCGCTGAGCGTCAGTTCTTTTAATGATGGAGTTATGAATATCTGCGCACCGACAGCTTTTATGAAAAACTGGGTTATTGCGCATTATTCTGACCGAATCCACAGAATTTGGGAACACAAGAATCCGGATGTGAAAAAAGTTCAGTTCATTGTTCAGAATGTCGGTACCACCGATAAATCTGTAATGGGCAGCAGAGACACTTCTCTTTTGAAAAAAATTAAATCAACCCCGACTCCGCAAAGCATCTATGGTTTGAATAATATCGCCAATAATTATGCCGCAGATGATGAGCAGTATTTGTCGTCAAAACTGAATCCGGCCTATACATTTGATAATTTCGTAGTAGGTAAAACAAATGAGTTTGCTTATGTTGCAGCAAAAAAAGTTGCCGAATCCAGAAATATTTCATTTAATCCGCTGTTTTTATATTCTGGTGTAGGCTTGGGCAAAACACACTTGATGCACGCAATTGCTTGGGAAATCAAAAAGAAAGACCCGTCTCGCAATGTGGTATATATTTCCGCCGAACAGTTCCTTTATAAGTTTGTAAAGGCTTTGCGCTATAAAGATGCCGAAGCATTTAAGGAACAATTCCGCTCTGTAGACGTTTTGATGATTGATGACGTGCAATTTTTGGCCAACAAAGAAAAGACTCAAGATGAATTCTTTTATACATTTGACTCTCTGATGGAGGGCGGCCGTCAAATCATTTTGTCTGCCGATAAATCTCCGAATGACTTAGATGGCATTGAAGCTCGCTTAAAATCTCGCCTCAACAGCGGTCTGGCTGCCGACATTATGCCGACAGATTTTGATTTGCGCGTGGATATTCTAAACAAAAAAGCTGCGCAGCTCGGTATTAACCTGCCGCAAAACGTTGCAGATTTCTTGGCACAAAAAATCACCTCCAACATCCGCGAGCTGGAAGGTTCCTTAAAACGAATCGCCGCGCATTCTCAGCTATTGTCCGGACACGAAATCACTTTGGATATGACTCAGGATGTTCTGAAAGATATGCTGCGTTCTATTGACCGTAAAACAACAATAGATGAGATTCAAAGAAAAGTTGCCGAATACTTCAACATCTCGGTCAAAGAGATGCAGTCTTCTCGCCGCGCACGCAATGTGGCTCGTCCGCGTCAAATTGCCATGTATTTAGCTAAACAGCTAACTTCGCGTTCATTACCGGAAATCGGGCGCAAATTTGACCGCGACCACACAACAGTTATGCACGCAGTTCGCAAAGTTGAAGAATTGATTATTGAAGACACATCGCTTTCCGAAAGTGTTGAGGCTTTACGCCACCTTTTGGAAAACTAATAAAAAACTTGTTGACGACTCATTATTTTATCTTCTTATTTAGCAGCATTTTTGCTAATCTGCCGATAGAAAGCTAAAAACGATGAGTCGTTTTGGTATTTGGCAGAAACATTATAAATTGGTGAAGAAAGATGAAGTTTACAATTGAAAAAGCTATTTTATTGAAAACTCTGGGACACGTACAAAACATTGTGGAAAAAAGAAACACGGTTCCGGTTTTATCTAACGTGCGAATCGAGGCCAGTAATGACGGTATCAGTTTTAAGGCTACCGACATGGATACGGAAATTACCGAAATTGTAGACGCCAAAATTTTGGAAAACGGTGCAATCACAGCTCCGGCGCATATGTTATATGACATTGTGCGCAAACTTTCTGACGGTTCTGAAATTGAACTGACTTATCCGGATGAAAAAGAACAATTAAGCATCGCTTCCGGACGTTCCAAATTTTCACTTTCAACCATCGGAGTAGAAGATTTCCCTGTAATTTCCGCCGACACGCTGCCTACCAATTTTGAAATGAACCGCGATGAGCTTAAAGATGTAATTGACCGCACTCAATTTGCCGCATCTACAGAAGAAACCAGATACTATTTGAATGGTTTATATATTCATCCGAAAAATGAAGGCGAAACAAAAGTTTTGCGAATTGTTGCAACTGACGGACATCGCTTGGCTTGTGTAGAAACTCCTCTGCCGGACGGAGCTGCCGATATGGAAGGTGTGATTCTGCCGCGTAAAACTGTAGGTGAAATCCGTAAATTGTTAGACGATACATCTGCCGAATCCGTACAAATTTCGTTATCGGACAGCAAAGTACGCTTCACTTTGGCAGATGTTACTTTGGCTTCCAAACTGATTGACGGAACATATCCTGATTATGAACGGGTTATTCCAACCTCAAATGATAAAATTTTGGAGCTAAATGTAAAAGATTTAGCAACCGCTGTTGACCGTGTTTCGGTTGTGGCTGAACGCACGCGCGCCATAAAGATGATTGCTAATAAAAACCATGTAATTATCACAACTTCAAGTCCGGATTTGGGCAGCGCTATTGAAGAAATAGAAGCCACTTATGACAGCGAATCGCTGGAAATAGGTTATAATTTCCGCTATTTATTGGATATTTTGGCAGAAATTAAAGGCGACACGGCTAAATTCAGTTTTAGCGATGGCGCGTCTCCGTCTGTTATTCATGACACATCTGATGCCGGCGCAATTTATGTATTGATGCCGATGAGAGTATAAGTTGACTGTATTAACAGAAAAATTAAATGAAATTACAAAAGAAAAGTCAGGTGTTATCCGCCTGACTTTATCTGACTTTAGAAACTATCGGAATCTGCGGCTGGAAGCGGATATTGCTCCGATTATAATTACCGGTGAAAACGGCTCAGGCAAAACAAACATTTTGGAAGCCATATCTTTTTTGACTCCGGGACGAGGCTTGAGAGGTTCGAGACTTGCCGATATAAAGCGAATCCAATCTCCGGAAGAAAATACATGGAATCCGGACGGCGGCTGGAGCGTTGCTGCGGAAATCTTAAAAAATAACGATGATTTTTTAATAGGTACAGGCACGCAAAAAAACTTTCGAGAAGACGCGACAGAGGATGAAGTTAAAAATTTTGAACGGCGAATCGTAAAGATAAATCAGCAAAAAATAACACAGCAATCCGAACTAGGAAAATATATATCTGCCATTTGGATAACCCCGCAAATGGACAGGCTGTTTTTGGGCGGAACTCAGCCAAGACGCAGTTTTTTAGACCGGCTTGTTTACGCATTTGATTTGGAACACGCAAAACGCACAGCCAACTTTGAACACCTTTACCGACAATGGTTTCAAATTCTGAAATCAGGACACCCAGATGAATATTGGCTGCAATCCGTAGAAAATGACATGTCGACTTTGGGTGTGGCAATTGCGGCGGCGCGCCGTGAGCTAATTGCCCGGCTTAACACTTTTATTGCTCATGAGCCGGATGACATTTTTCCGGATGTGCGGCTGGAATTAGACGGAACAATTGAAAAAATGCTGGACACCCTGCCAGCTGTTAAAGTTGAACAATTTTATGCTGAACAACTTGCCAGACAACGCCGTAATGTTTTATATAACGACTATGTTGACGGTGTCAACCGCACAGACTTTAAGGTTTATTTCAAGAAAAAAAACATGCCGGCGGAACTTTGCTCTACCGGCGAGCAAAAAGCTTTGCTGGTCAGCATTATTCTGGCTCAGACTAAATGTCAGATTTTGGATAAAGGTTTTGCCCCTATTCTGCTGTTGGATGAGGTTACAACTCACTTGGACGACAAAAAGCGCGATGCTTTGCTGAGCAAAATTGCCAATCTACATCTGCAAGCTTGGATTACATCTACCGAACCGCAAAATTTTGATATTATAAAAAATATATCGCAATTTTTTGAGGTTAAAAACAACAAAGTTATTTAAATCAAAAATACATTAGCGATGGCGGAAATTTTACCGCTGCGAATATGCGCTTTGATTTTTCCAAACTAAAATTATCTTTACTTTCCTACAAGATTCAGCTAAAATAAATATCGGATAGGCAATAGTCCGTCCAGGGCGTAGTAACCCTTTACTTAGATAGTCGTTATGCATAAACGACTTAAATTTGTTATGCCGATTTCCGTTGGACGGATGTCGACTGAATAAGGTTATTTGGCTGAATAAGCCGAGCCGTTTATCTAAGTACGGTTTACTAACATCCGCCCGCCATTTTGGTGGGTTTTGTTTTTTATCTGGCAAAATTAAACGGAGGTTAGAAATATGTATAAAAATTTTGAAACAGGTCGCAGCATGATAGAAATGCTCGGCGTATTAGCCATTGTCGGAGTGCTATCGGTTGCCGGTATCGCCGGATATGGCAAAGCGATGGAAAAATGGAAAACCAATCACGCAATAGAAGATTACAGTCTGATTATACATGGTCTGTTGGAACATATTGACGATATACACAGAATGCCGCAACCTGATGCTGTCGGACTTACGGAAATAGCAAATTCACTTAATCTGATACCGAATAATTGGGAAATTTTGGATACCATATACATGCGTGATGCCTATGGTAACACTATAGGCTTAAGTGTACATCCCCAAGCCAGCGGCATGCCTGCCAGAATTTCTTTTGACTTGTTGTTAGGAGGCATTCAAAGTTCTGACAACGGTTCATTTTCCCCTGCCTTTTCCGTACATTTGTGCCGCAGCCTGTTTACAGACTTAATTATGCCGATAAATTCTTCAATTTGGGCTACAGCTGTTAACAAAAAGAAAAGTGGTTGGAAAAATTATTACAGCAACAACTGGTGCGGCAAAAATATGAATTGTTTAGGTGATTTAACTATCACGCAAATAGATGATTTATGTCGTTCATGCGATGGCGGCAAAGAGGCGTGTAGCGTAAACATCAGTTTTTAGTTCTCGTGTTTTCTACAGAGTTCGGCATAAAAAATAACAAATTTATGTAGTTAAAAACAGCAATATTATTAAAATCAAAAATGCATAGCAATGGCGCAAACTTCATTATCGCGAGCGCAGGCATCGCAAATACTATGAATCTCCGACAATGTTATGTTATTTAAGCATTTTCGCGTACCATCGCAAGTTTTATCACCGACAATAAAATGACTTTCACCGCCAGAACGATAGAGATTAGCATCTAATGCAGCTGCATGCAGCGGAATAGCTATTTTTTGATATATTTCTGTGCAGAGCTTGGAAGGAAAGTTGGCTGAGATGTTTTGAGAATCGCTGACTTTAGTCACTCCGCCCAAATAAAAATCAAAGGTTAAAACTGTAGCGCCCGCAGCCGCTTGGTAGTCTTTCAAAATCCAAAGCTGTATCATGTTGCCGAATGAATCTTCATATTGCAAATTGTTTATTTTATTCCAGCTTTTCGGGACTAAACTAAGTGATTCCGCAACCGTAAAAACTTCAGCGTTTTCAGTCATGCCGGTAGTGGTTTTCTTAAAATCATCTAAGTGTTCCAGCATTCCGTAAATTAAATAGCTGTATTCGCTTATGGCTTTGTTGATTCTGAATTGCTCCATAGCTTTAGAATATCCAGCAATCCCGCCGACTGAAAGAACGCCGATAATGGCTAATACGCCGAGCATTTCTATCATACTTCTGCCAAATTGATTTTGTTTCATAATAACTTCCTTCCATATTGAAAATACAATAAAAAAGCCATCGGTAAGATGGCTGGAAGTTCGAAACTATTTTGTAGAACATAGTGTAGCATATTAGCTAGAGATAGCATATTTTGCTACCTTCCAGCTCTAAAGCTAGAAGATGCAAATATTTATCGTCTTTGCAAGACGTCTACAAAAGAGGTTTCGACACCCCAGACAGACTATTGCCTATCCAATATTTATTTTAATGGAAGATTATACGAAAGTAAAGATATTTTTAGTTTAGCTAAATAAAAAGAAATTAGTTAACTTTCTCTGTGCTACTTAGCTGTTTGATTTTTTGCCTGATAACTAAAAAGATGCTTTCTGAATAATTCAGTCAAAAGGTAAGATTTGCCGCATCGGCGGATACCGCTGATTATTTTTATAAGTCCGTTATGTTTACGATAAATGAGTTGGTTTAAGTAATGGTCTTTTTTTATTTTCATAATATATCCGCCCTATTTTAGAAAATATGCAATTTCTTGTTTTTTCTAAAATTTCAGGTCCTGACACCTTGACAAAATTTTAAAATTGTACTTTATAGGGAACGGAAAAGAATTTTGAAAAAATCAGAGGAAATGATGTTAAAAAAAATATGGGAAAAATTAAAAGCTGATTACACCCCAAAATCAGTAGAAATCTTACGAAAAGGTTATAGTTTATCGTTATTTAAACGCGACTGCATTTCAGGTTTGACAGTCAGCATTGTGTCTTTGCCGCTTGCAATGGCATTGGCAATTGCCAGTGGATTGACACCGGCTCAAGGTTTGTATACGGCAATTGTTGCCGGTTTTGTGATTGCCTTGATGGGCGGTTCACGTTTTCAAATCGGCGGTCCGACAGGCGCGTTTGCCATTGTGGTTTTAGAGGTTTTGCAAAGCTATGGCTATAATGGTTTGGTTGCGGCGATGATTCTGACCGGCGTTTTGCTGATTGCGGCCGGTTTTATGAAGTTGGGCAGCTATATTAAATATATTCCATATCCGGTAATTATAGGCTTTACCGCCGGTATCGGTCTAATCTTGATAACATCACAGGTTAAGGACTTTTTAGGCTTAACTCAGAATGATATTCCAAACGCATTTTTGCAACGTTGGTATACTTATATTGTCAGCATTCCGCAAACAAACTGGGCCGCAGCTTTTATCGGCTGTTTATCTTTGGCTTTGTATTTGGGAATTAAGAAATTTACGCCGAAAGTGCCGGTCTATTTGGCGATTTTGGTTGTTACCACCTTGGTTACATACTTTTTCAATTTACCGGTAGAAACAATCGGCAGTAAGTATGGAGATTTACCGAAAATGTTGCCTATGCCTGAATTTCCGGCGCTGAGTTTGGATTTATTCCGCTTGGTATTTCCTAGTGCTTTGACGGTTGCTTTTTTGGCGGCCGTAGAATCACTGCTGAGCGCTAAAGTGGTAGACAGCATGAGCGGCGATATGCATAATCCTAATACCGAATTAGTCGGCGAAGGTTTGGCAAACATTGCCGCAGCAGCTTTCTTTGGTTTGCCGGCGACTGGTGCCATTGCCAGAACAGCAACTAACTATAAAGCAAACGCCTATTCTCCGGTTTCAGGAATGATGCAATCAGTATTTTTGCTGGGATTTATGTTCTGTTTGTCTCCGCTTGTTAAGTTTATTCCGTTGTCGAGTTTGGCGCTTATTTTGATTATGATTGGTTGGAATATGCTGAACTTGGATAAAATGCTGGGTCTGGTAAAATCTTTGCCGGGTGACAGATATACATTGCTGGTTACGGTAATTTTGACCGTGGTGGTAAATTTGAGCGCCGCTATTGCCGTGGGCTTTATTATGGCGGCAGTTATCTTTATGCATCGTATGAGCAAAGAAATTGAACTGGCCAACATGGATAAAGTGCTGCCGGATACCGACTCGGAAGTAGCACAAGATTTGCATGAAAAAGGCATTGTGGTTGTTCGTGTTGCCGGACCGCTGTTTTTTGGTGTAGTTACTCAAATTTCTGAGTTTTTCCGTCAGTTGGAAAAAAAGCCAAACGTGGTGATTATACGCATGGGACATGTTTCTATGATTGACGCCAGCGGCGCTAATTTGATTGTAGAATTTATTGAAAAAATGCATAAAACACAAACAAAAGTTATTATTTCTAACATAAAAACTCAGCCAAAACGAGTTTTACACCAAGCGTTTGCTAATGCTCATGTACGTTTGTCAGATATTTCAACAGCCTCCAACTATGAAAACGCCGTTAAAATGGCAAAACGCTACGTAAGCCGCAAAAATAAGGAATTAGCCGCCAAAGAGGCTGCCGCAGCAGCAACTATGGCTGCCGAATAAAAAGCGAATAAATACTGAAAAAAGAGAAGTTGAGAGGCTTCTCTTTTTTATTGCCAAAATAGAAAAAATATTGTATAATAAAGCTGTTATTATAAGTATTTTATTTAAAATTTTGTTTATTATTTGAGCTTTTTTCATAGTTTGATTGGGTTTTACTCTTTTAACTTTGATTGCTTTTATGATTATAAAATTTTGAATAATGTACTTTGTTTAAAATTTGAAGTCTAATTTAAGGAGGATTAGTTTAGGAGCGAACCTCATTAAAAAAAATCATATTATGAAGAAGTTATTTGTAACATTCGTATTGGTAGTTGTTTCTTTAGTTTCTGCATTGGCAACTGAGACTTTTAAGGTAAAATACGTTAGTATTGGCTCTTTTGAACGCGGAACAGAAGTAATTTGCACAAGCGGCAAATGCTTTTACAGCAACCGTCAGAGACAGTTCACATCTTTCTTCAACTCTCTCCGCGCAGGCGACATTATTGAGGTGGAAGAATATGAGAACAATATCATGGCTATCCGCAAGGTTGGTCATGAAGCTCCTGAGGGTATGACTAACGGTGTAATCGTTCCTAGCAACAGTTATGGTTACGGTACTTACGGAGGCGTTTACGGCGGTGCTGGTGCTGCTGTTGTTGAGACTAAGAATTTTGGTGTCAGCTATGATTCTTATACCGGAGTCAATGTTCGCATTGGCAACGGCGAAAAGGGTTTTGGCGCAGTCAATATTCCTATTCGTCTCAAGAGCAAGAAAGCTCGCCGTACTGAGTCTGCTGAAACTGTTCAGAACGCAACTGTAACTGCAAATCCTGCAGTTAAGGTCGTTTCTGTTGATGAGTTGGCAAAGGCTGGCAACGTTAACAACGTTGTTAAGACTGCTGCTCGCACAAACACAACAAAGACAACGACAACACGCAGCAATACTGCTTCTAAGGTTTATACTGCAAGCGGTGTTGTAATGTTCTAACAAAGAAAAGCACTTTAACTGTATGGTTAAAGTGCTTTTTTGTTGAAACAAAACTAAAAATTCGTTATACTGAAGTTGATTAAATAAGTATTATAGAAGAAATTTTGTTTACATGTTATGTTGCAAGTTTGCCGGTCTTTCTTTTTTTGAAGACAAGATTCTATTTTACTTATATTTTTAAATTAGTATTCATCTTTAAAATTTGTCAGACTATGCATTTTACATTTACTGATCCTGCTGTTGAGTGTGCTTGCCTTGTTTTTGTTTTGTGTATTATCGGTCTATTTTCTTTCAAACTTGTTGATTTATGGACTGATTATAAAGAGTACAAGGAGGTAGGTCTTAAATTAGATTGGGTGTTTGCTGCTCAGGTAATTTTACTCTTAGCTATGGTCTTTGCGGTTGTTTTAGTATGGATTAACCCTATTACAATAACAATCTCGCGATGAACTTGCAAAAAATGTCACGGTTAATTTTTCAAAATGTAAATTTTGATGAATTGCCGTGATATTTTTTTATGATAAATATCTGCTTACCAGACTTAAATTCAACAACAAAAAACCTCGTTTTATTTTACTCAGAAAATAAAAACGAGGTGTCATTTTGCCGGAACAGTTCAAAATGCTATATATTGATTTGGAAGTATTCTTAAAAAAACTTCCGCCGTGTTTCACAACAAAACAGAAGCCGCTCTTAAAATTAGAGTCCTAAAAAAATTAGTTTCAATTTTAAATCTAATTCTAAAGAAACGTTATTTCCGCATTTTCACAATGAAGAAAAAACTATCGTACGTAAACTAAAAATTTGACACACACATAAAAATTCAATCGATGTAAAAACATTTAACAGGATTTTCGCATTTTGTCAATATTTTTATGTCAATTTTTTTATAAAAAAAGAACCCTGTAAAATTTACAAGGTTCCGCATTTTCCGAATATTTTACTTTCAGACTAAATTGCCGTCCTCAAAATAGTTTATTTTCATAGCCTTGCGAACATCTTCAAGAGTTGCGGCGGCTTTGGCTTCGGCAGCGGCACTGCCTTGTTTCAATATTTCCAAAACTTCAGGCAGTTTTTGCTCCCAAATTTTCCGACGTTCGCGAATCGGACCTAATTCCGCCTGCAAAACATTATTCAAAAACTTTTTAACTTTAACATCACCCAAACCACCGCGTTGGTAATGCGCTTTAAGTTCATCAAGACATTGATATTCCGGTAAAAATTCAGCAAAATGTTCCGGCTTACTGAAAGCTTCCAAATAAATAAACACCGGATTGCCTTCCACCTGACCTGGGTCTTCTACTCGCAAATGGTTTGGGTCAGTAAACATAGACATAACTTTTTTACGAATTTCTTCCGGTTCTTCCGACAAATAAATGCAGTTGCCTAAAGATTTGCTCATTTTGGCTTTACCATCTATTCCCGGCAAGCGCAGGCAGGCTTTGTTTGAAGGCAAAACAATTTTAGGTTCCACCAACGTATCACCATAAACGCTATTAAATTTGTGAACAATCTCGCGGCATTGCTCCAACATCGGCTCTTGGTCTTCACCAACCGGAACATCTGTAGCCTTAAACGCCGTAATATCTGCGGCCTGACTAATCGGATAGCAGAAGAAACCTACCGGAATACTTGTTTCAAAATTTCTCATCTGAATTTCACTCTTTACAGTCGGATTACGCTGCAAACGGGAAACAGTTACCAAATTTTGATAATAAAAAGACAATTCGGTCAGCTGAGGCACCATAGACTGAATAAATATGGTAGATTTTTCAGGGTCAATGCCGCATGCTAAATAATCAAGAGCCACCTGTAAAATGTTTTGCCGTACTTTTTCAGGATGTTCCGCATTGTCTGTCAAGGCCTGCGCATCGGCAATCATAATGTTAATTTCATCATATATACCTGAATCTTGCAATTTCACACGTTCTGCTAATGAACCAACATAATGCCCGACATGCAATCTTCCTGTTGGGCGGTCACCGGTAAGAATAATTCTTTTCATTTTTTTCTCCATTTCACATATTTGCTCTTTTCTAACATTTATGTTTATAAAAGGCAAGAGGACTAAATGTTTTTCACAACATATGCACCTCTATATCATATCTAAAAAGCAAAACGACGAGATTTCTCTCGCCGCTTTGTTAAATTCAACTTTTGCCGTAAATTATTTTTTCAAAATAGATTTACCTGCATAAACAGCCATATCGCCCAATTCTTCTTCAATACGAATCAGCTGGTTGTATTTTGCCATACGGTCTGTACGAGACATAGAACCTGTCTTAATCTGACCGCAGTTTGTAGCAACAGCAATATCGGCAATAGTTGTATCTTCTGTTTCGCCGGAACGGTGAGACAATACAGCAGTATAGCCGTGGCGCTGAGCCATATCAACAGCTTTCATTGTTTCTGTCAAAGAACCGATTTGGTTAACTTTAATCAAGATAGAGTTAGCAATGCCTTTTTCAAAACCCATAGCCAAACGTTTAGGGTTTGTAACAAACAAATCATCGCCGACTAATTGGATTCTACCGCCCAAAGCGTCTGTCAACAATTTCCAGCCTTCAAAATCATCTTCAGCCATACCATCTTCAATAGAGAAGATTGGGAATTTATCGCACAAACCTTTGTAGTATTCAACCATCTGAGCGTTGGTGTAAGATTTACCTTCACCCTTCATTTCATATTTGCCGTTTTCATAAAATTCTGATGAAGCAGCATCAATAGCCAAAACAACATCTTCACCAGGTTTGTAACCGGCGTCTTTGATAGCGTTTACAATAAATGTTAAAGCTTCATCAGCAGATTTCAAATTAGGAGCAAAACCGCCTTCATCACCAACATTGGTGTTTTGACCGGCACTTTTCAAATTTTTCTTCAAAGTTTGGAAGATTTCTGCACCCATACGGATAGCTTCTTTGATAGAATCCGCAGAAACAGGCATAATCATAAATTCTTGAATATCAATCGGGTTATCTGCGTGCTTACCGCCGTTCAAAATGTTCATCATCGGAACCGGCAAAGTGCGAGCCATTGTGCCGCCCAAATAACGATACAGAGGCAAACCGGCTTCTTCTGCCTGAGCTTTAGCTACGGCCAAAGAAACAGCCAAAATAGCATTAGCGCCCAAGTTGCCTTTATTTTCGGTGCCGTCCAAATCAATCATTGTGGAATCAATATCAATCTGGTCTTCTGCTTCATAACCAGCCAAAGCGTCATAAATTTTGTCGTTTACATTTTCAACAGCTTTCAAAACGCCTTTACCGCCAAAACGAGATTTGTCGCCATCGCGCAATTCTACAGCTTCGTGAACACCGGTAGAAGCACCTGACGGAACAGCAGCGCGGCCAAAAGCGCCTGACTGCAAAACAACTTCGGCTTCAACGGTTGGTGTACCGCGTGAATCTAAAATTTCTCTGGCATGAATATCAACAATAGCACTCATTTTTTTCTCCTATTCATAAAATTTTAAGTGTTGGCTATAAATTAGTTTATTTTCTGTTATTGTCAAGACAAAAGACGGATATTAAGCATAAAAATATTAAATAGTAAAGATTGCAAACCCTGTCTTATCATACTTGTTCTTTAAAAAAACAGACGAGGATTTTTAGCTCTGATACAATTTTAGATGCTGGAAATTTCCACAAAAAAACAGCACCTGATAACGGGTGCTGTTTTTTTATTTAGAAAGATACCAAATTACTTGGCTGCTTTATAGCTGGCAAAGATTGCCCCATTCTTCTTAACCACGAGAGAGGAACCATTATGACCAATCTCAAATGAAAAGTCATCATTGAACACGCTCTGCTTGCCGTGGTTCCAATGCCACATAGATGCTGTCGGATGCAACATGGTATTCAACACACTTCCATTGGTATCGGTCCAAAGCATATAATGGTCGCCGTCCTGCGCAATTGCGTTATGCCACTTGCCATTCTTGTAGGCAGCTCCATTGAATCTGCTGTTCGTATCGCTGTCAAACAAGCTTGTATCAATAGTGGCAGATGTATCATTCTGGCGAATGATTACCGGCAAAGTACCTTTTTCAAAATGGATAGACCAAGAATACACCCAGTCTTTCTTTATTTCATTATGAGAAATCGTACAGGTTGCCGATACAAACTTACCCCACTCTGCTGGAAAATCAGGTGTCCAAGCCTTTTCTACATTGATAGTGCCTGGAGCCGAACCATTGATGGTGTTGTTACCGAACATAACGTTAATCATGTCGGTATATCCGTAAGTTGTCATTTCATCCGTATCAGAAGTAACATTCACGCTTGCACCTGCCTCCTGAGCGCTGAAGTTCAAAACATCAAACTTATAGGTTTTACCGCTGCGGGTATAAACTATAGAGTTTGGGTCAACAGACTTCCATTTGTTAGTCTGAGTTGAACCGTTGAGCTGAGCAGAAGTGGTAATTGAGCGAGTTTCATTGCTGAAACTCCAAAAACCGTCGGTCATTGCATCGCTGCTCAAAAGGGCAACATTAGCAGAACCGGTGCTTTGGTCGGCATTGTTTTCGGTAGAAATCCAGTTAGATTCTGTTGTGAACATACGCTGGAAAATCTTGCTGACAGGCTCTGTCTTTTCAGTACCGTTAGAATACTTAGTAACAAAAACGAGTTCAGCCTTAACGCTGCCGTCCAATACAGTCAAAGAACCATTGCGAAATTCATAGTCCACAATAGTTATAGCATTGATAATGGTGCCTGGTGCAGAACTTTTTACGGTATTGCTGCCGAAAGTGACATCCACATTATCTTTATAGCTATAGCGCATTTCAGTTTCGGTCTGACTTGCCAAATCAACAGATGAACCGGTTTCTTTGGCTGAAAGCATAAACTTGCCAAACTCGCAAGATACGCCATCGCGGGTGTAAACTATAGAATTTGGAACAACTGCCTCCCAACCGTTTATCTGAGTATTTCCACCCAAACCTGCAAAGTTGACATCAGTTGTAATGTTATAGGTTTCATTGTCATAAGACCAAAAACCATCAGTCAAGTTTTTAGAATCTTTAAGATTCGCATTTGCCATCAAGGTTGTAGGCTTGATATTCTGAGAGTTAACAGTCCAATCAGTATAACACTTCAAAGAACGAGCAAAACTCTTAGAAACAGCCTCTGTATCCTCGGTACCGTCATTGTACTTTGTTACAAAAATCACCGAAGCGGTAACATTGTCATCATCAATAACAATATTCTTGTCGCGGAACTCGCGGCCAATCACTTCACGGTCCTTTTCAACAATAATAGTACCTGGAGCAGCAGTCTTAACCGTATTGTCGCCGAACAACACATTTATATCGTTGGCGTACTTATAGGTTTCAACCAAATTCTCCTTGCTTGCAAGCTGAACATCAGAATTTACATACGCAACATCAAACTTAAGCTTTGTAAACTCGCAGCTTATGCCTTCACGGGTATAAACGATGCTGTTAGGGTCAACAGACGTCCAGCTGTTTTCCTGTGAAGAAGCATTGAGGGCCGCAATAGCTGTAATTGTCTTAGTCTCTTTGAGATAAGTCCAATTTCCGTCAGAAACTTGCTCTGAGCCGCTCATAACAAAGCTAGGCTTAGCTGTGGTCTGAGAGGCGTTCTTCTCACGAGCCGTCCAATCTGAATTGCAAGTAAGAGAACGAGGGAAAGTCTTTGACACGGCTTCTGTTGCCTCGGTGCCGTCAAGATACTTGGTTACAAATGTCAAAGAAGCAGTAACGCTGTTATCTTTAACATCAAGCTTGCTGTCGCGAATCTCATAGCCGGTGGTTGTTTTACCATCTACCAAAATAGTACCAGGAGCTGTTGTTTCCTTGTTATTGTCGCCAAAAGAAACAGTCAGATTATCGGTATACTTATAGATAGAGATATCACCATCCTTGCCGGAAAGCTCAACATTGTCTCCCTTATGGATTGCAGAAAACTCAATCTTGTCAAATGCATAGCTGCGTCCCTCGCGTTTATAAACAATATCGTTAGGGTCTACGGCAGTCCAGCTGTTACGCTGTACTGAAGAATGCAGCTTAGCCTGAGTAGTGATGACGCGGGTTTCATTGCTGAAACTCCAAAAACCATCGCTGCGAGTGTTGACAGATTTAAGCTCTACGACTGCATCACCGGTCGTATAATCGGTCATGCTTTCCTTTGCAGTCCAATCGGTAGTGCATACCAAACTTCTGGCAAATTCCTGAGTTTCGTTGTGAAGCTCCTCAGTACCGTCAGCATATTCCACAACAAAAGTCAAAGAAGCGATAACTTTGTCATCCTTAATCTCCAACTTTGCATCGCGGATGTCATAGCCGTTCACAACCTTTGCGATTTTGTAAAGATTTACCTTTTCGGAAATGTCGTGAACATAGGTCATATAAGAAGCCTTTACAGCGTTGTTGAAAACTGCCTTGTCATAGCCGTCCTTGTCAGACTCTGCATCAGATACGCGGTTTGAAACCTCGGATACATGAATATCCTCAAAATCAAACGCAACCTCTACAAACAAGTCCTTATAAACTGTACGCTCGTGATAGAGAGTATAGTCAGTAACAATCAATTCTGCAGAAATCTGATTAGTAACATCTGCAGAATACTTGCTGGTGCGGCCATAAACAGTCCAGTTTCCATCTGTACGGGCAAGAGACTCGGCGCCGCTGGTCAAACCATTAGACTTTAAAAAAGCATAAGAAAAACTCTTGACATACTTGTCGTATGGGTCAATACCCTTAAACAAGCGGTTCAAGATAATGCTCTTTTCAGCACGATTAACCTCGCCGCTCTTCATATAAACAACCTCGTCAAATGAGCATTTTTCGGTTGTAGCATCAATAACCACGCGGTTCTTGTTTTCTACAACAACCTTGTCAATGTCATCTTCAGAAAGCACATAGCGCAAAGCATATCCCTTGAGATATATCAAATGGCGCTGATATGAAGAAGTATTCTTATCGGCAAAAGTCAACTCAACCGTATATTCGGTGTTGACTGTTTTAGAAACGTACGCAGCGCGGCTTGAAACCGGCAAATTTTTTACCGAATACAAACGTGCGCTCAAAAGTGTATCGCTGCCGCAGAAAATTCTTTTCTGCTGAAATTCAACAGATAATGTGCTGATGTTTACAGGAACAGTCAGAATTTGTCCGTCGTTCAGTTCAATTCTCACAGTATCCTTATCAAGATAAGTACCGACTTCGTTAACCGCAGGCTCGTACTTACGCTTGATGTCAGATGAAATAACCTGAGAATTGAGCAAATCCTCGGTAATGTTATATCCTGTCTTAGAAACCTTTAAAACGGCATCCATTACAGGATGTTTTTGACGGATAAGAGAATCAATGCAGTTTATGCCTGAATAGACATAACCCTTGAAATCTGCCGTCATGTAATCATATGCTTTGCCAACCTCTGTAGTATCTATCTGATGCTTCAAAGTGTTGACATAGTCAGCACGGTCAACCGCAGGCTTAAAGCTCTGTGTTTCCATGCCCTCGTCTGTACAAGCAATTGCACAAACAAACATTACCACCATCATCAAAATGACGTTTAAAAAATGAAATTTACGTACCATAACTGTATAAGAAAATTTATAATTTTACACAAATCGGTTTCTTTTTCTCAATTGTTTTCGCTCTTGAAAACATTTTCCGTAAAAAAATACGGGGCATTCAATTTTGGAGAAACCATATTACCCAAAACAAACACCAGTCTTATAAATGCTTTCAAAGCAAAACGGACCTTTAGAAACAGACTAAATTTCTAAAAGGCATATAGTGTACATGCATTATGCAGAAAAACTAAAAAAATAAGCGCAAAATTACCAACGAAAAGATAAAGCTGCTAAAGTTGTTTATAAAAACAATAGGCTATCTTTCCGATAATAATAAGCATAATAAGCATCCATTGGTAATATTTTTACGCTTTTACATTATCATATTTTTTTTGTTTTGACAAGAAGTTATACAAAAAAAATATCGTCGGTTGCGACGATATTTTTTCTGAAATCACAATACTATCTCTTACGATATTGACGATAGTCCGTAAGCTCGTTCTTATCAGTCGGCGATACGCTCTGAGTCGCTATGTTTGAATGTTTTACAGGGAAAACTTTTACGCCTTCATAAGTAACGGCCTCTGCTTCTTCTTTTTTCTTTTTGGCAATTTTAGCCTTAGCTTTGTCATAATCTTGAGACGCATGATTATATTTGATAATTGTATCAACATTAGGAGCCGGCTCTTTAGGTGTTTGCGCCGCTTGTTTCTGCGCCGGAACCTGAGCAGGAACTTTTCCATGCTGATACATTGTTTGCTGAGCATAATACGGCACAACTGCCGGCTGCTCTACTTTTTCTTCTTTTTTTACCTGAAAATCTTTAGGATTCATGGAAATATCTTCAGGCAAGCGCAACAGCATATAACCTGTACCGCCGCCGAATGCCGGTCCAGACAAACCGATAGAATAGAATCCGCCTATATAATTGTAGTCCAAATCAATATAGTCTATGGCAAACAATGTTTTTACCGTACTGGTGCCAATAGTTGTCAATTTGCATGAATAACCATTGTCTTCCATAATCACATTATTGATATTTTTGGCATAAAGCAATGTTTTGCTCGGACGGCAAATAGGTGTCTGACCGTTATAAGAAATATTCCAATTCAAGATTAAATCCAACGCCGACGTATTTTTACGACTGATGGAAACATCTGTTATTTTTACATCGTCAATATATAAATATGCCGGAGTTATACCAACCGTAATCGGCATGGAAACATATTCCTCCGTGCAAGCATGAGTATTGGCATCAGCAGCGCAAACCAAAGCTTTTTTACGAGCATTACTATCCAGCATGTGCAGCAAGGTGTTATATATATATTCCTTAGACATTGCCGCTTGAGCCGGAGCGCATTGCTTAGCGCGGCAGACAATGATTGATTTAGGCATTTTTATTGCCGGCTGCTGAAAGGCAACTTCCGGCACAGACTGCTTTGTCCACTCTTTTTCTTCTTGCGTATGGCAACCCAAAAGCGCACAGCAGGCTGCCGATAATATTCCTAATTTTTTTAACATATTGGTACCTTATACAAAATTAGTTATAAATCTTTAGCTTACATTAACAAGATTGTATGAAAGAAAAGTAAAGAAATTAAGTTGCTTATAAAAAAATATGCTGTTATTATTTGCGGTGGGAGAAAGTATGATGAAATTTTTTTCGGCGCTGTTTATATTGACTTTTATGCTTATAGCCGCCTGCATGCAAAACGGCAATTCATTTTCTGCGGCATATGACAATAACTTACAGCCTGTGGATGGAGATTCATTAGAGAATGTAAATAGAAGAATTCGGCTGCAAGGCATTGATGCTCCGGAATATAAGCAAAAGTGCCGACGCAAAGACGGTTCTAAATATCGCTGCGGCTTAGAATCTTTAGAATATATTAAAAAATTGATGAAAAATAAAAAAATCAGCTGCCAATGCGAAAACAAACCCGACAGATATGGGCGCGAACTTTGTATTTGTTTTGCAGATGGACTTGAATTAAATCGTGAAATGGTGGCCGCAGGTCAGGCCGTAAGCTATCGCAGCAATCGTTATAATGATGAAGAAAAAGCCGCTAAAGCACAAAAGCTGGGAGTTTGGCAAGGTAAATTTATGCGGCCTGAATTATACCGCACACTAAAACGTGAACAAGACGCCAAATGGTGCAAAGCTAATCCGCAAGAGTGCAAAGCAAAAAAAGAACGAATTAAAGCTTATAAAAAATCTAAATACAAACACTAAGCAACAGCATAAACTTCCGGCTTTTGCTTAACATTTAAAACGCAAACAGCGCTTCCCTTACGGGAAACGCTGTTTTTATAATAATTTTTTTCGAAAAAAACTGAAAGAAAATCTAGTAGTTAGCAATGGCTCTCTTGGCCTTCAATGCTTTTTTGTAAGCTGACTTAGAACCAAACAGCTTATTGATAGCTGATGTATTCTGAGTCTTCTTGCCCAAAACAAAGTTGAAGCCAAGTGTTGCCGATGCGCCGAAGCGAACCTCACTACCGTCAAAGAAGTACTCGTGACCTGCATAGGCGATTGCCTTTACATAGAAGTTGCTTCTTTTCATGTAATTTTTAAAGTCAACGCGAACGCCGCCTCCAAAAATCATGGTGGAACCCTTAACTTTGAAGTTAAGAGCGCCATCGTGCGCATCGTCGGTAAAAGCGTTATAGTTCTTGCGAACCTTATAACCGAAATTACCAATCAACCACACCTCTTTCTGGTGCAGATATTTGCTAGGAAGGTCAAAAAGACGGAGACCGGCCTCAAAGTTGAAGTTAGTCATCATATACTTTTCGCCTGCCTTAGCAGATTCCTTATTATACTCGCTCATACCAATATTGGCAGAAGCAGCAAAACTAAATCTCTTGCCGTGGTAACCGAGCTCTGCTCCCACAGTTGGTGTAACCATTGTGTTGAAGTAATCAACACCAACGTTTACGCCAATCTCCAAACCTGAGTTTGGAGCGGTCTCCAAAAGAACACGCTGTCCGTTATCGGTCTGTACAGACCGATAATCGTAATTCGCTGTTCTTCTGTGAACGGCCTGGACGTACTCGAAGTCGTCCACATCAACTGTATCAACCATCACAGCTGTTTCTGCAACAGTTTCCTGCACAGGCTCAGCTGCAATCTCTGTAACCTCTGCAACAACCTCAAGTTCAGGCTCCTCAAAGAAGTCCACGCCTGAGATACACTCAGCAGAAGCTGTAGAAGTTACGCACAATGTTGCTACACTCAAAAAGATATTCTTAAAATTCAACATAATTCAAAGTTTTTAAGGCGGAAAGACAAGATGTTGCTCTTGCCTCTCCGCAAATGTAAATACTAAGAGGTCGTCTGCTCAAATAGAGAGAAACCTTATAATGAAAACTAATTTTATAAAGTTAAAAAGAATTACTTAGAAGATGCTCTGTAAGAAGCAAATTCCTGACCATTCTTCATAACCTTGAGAGTCTTGCCATCGTTCTCAATGCTAAATGTAAAATCAGATGTGAACACTGTGTTGTGTCCATGGTTCCACTTCCACATTGTAGCAGTAGAGAAAATCAAAGTATTGAGGACAGAACCATTGGTATTTGTCCACATCATATAATGATCATTATCCTGAGCGATAGCATTCTGCCACTTGCCGTTCTTGTAACCAGCACCATTAAATCTTGTATTGGTGTCAGTATCAAAAAGGCTCTGGTCAATAGTTGCATTAGCTGCATCCTTACCAACAATCACAGGGAGAGTACCGTTCTCAAAGTGGAGAGACCAAGCGTATACCCAATCAGACTTTGTTTCATTGTGAGAAAGAGTACAAGTTGCTGATACAAACTTACCCCACTCTGCAGGGAAATCGCCCTTAATCTCCTTAGCGACAATAATTGTGCCAGGAGCTACGCTGCTGATAGTATTGCTGCCAAATGTAACGTTAACCTTTGCGCTATAAGCAAATACAGACTTCTCCTCCTCATCTGAAGACATTGAAACCTTACCTTCCTCATCAACTGCGTTGAATTCAATCTCACCAAAGGTGTAGGTCTGACCTTCGCGGCTGAAAGTGATAGAGTTAGGGTCAACAGATGTCCAAGAGTTTATCTGCTCGCTAGAAGCCAAAGAAGCAATGTTAGTAATGGTACGAGTTTCATTAACCCATGACCACTCACCGTCGTTATTCTTGTCCTGACCGGCAAGCTTTACGTTAAGCATATGAGTAAACTGCTCAGAGTTGTTCTCAAATGCTGTCCAGTTGCTGGTGCAAGTCAAAGAGCGTGCGAAAGTCTTGCTAACCTTCTCTGTCTCCTCTGTACCATCATTATAACGAGTTACGAAAACCACGCTGGCAATAACGTTGTTGTCATTAACAACGAGCTGAGCATCGCGATAATCATAACCAGAAATTGCGCGGGCTGTCTTATAAAGATAAACCTGCTCGGCAATATTCTGAGCATAACCCATATAAGAAGTACGAATAGCGTTATCGTAGATAGCCTTGTCATAACCAGACTTGTCTGATGTGACATTGCTAACCTCGTTTTTAGCCTCGCTGACGTTAACGTCTACATACTCAAAAGATACCTCAACATTAGCGTCTTTGTAGTTAGCGCGCTCGTGATAGAGAGTATAAGATGTTGCGAAAGCATCTGCTGCAGCACCATTGCTGATGTTTGCAGAATAGCTATCGGTCTTGCCATATACTGTCCATCCCTCTGCATTGCTAACCTGTGCCTCTGTACCGTTTGCAATACCGTTTACGTTTGCAAGCTTGTAAGCAAAATTGCTGACAAACTTTTCGTAAGCTGCTATGCCCTTGAACTCGCGGTTCAAAATCATAGACTTTGAATTGCGAACAACCTCGCCGTCAGTCATTGTGATAACCTCCTCGAAAGAAACTTTCTCGGTGTTGTCGTCAATAACCTCTCTGTTCTTATTCTCAACTGTTACACTTGCGATTGCATTGTCTGCAATAACGCGGCGTGTAGCTGCTGCGGTCAAATATACTGTGTAAGAAGCTGGAGTCTCTACGTTCTTTTCAACATAGGTCAACGCCATCTTATACATAGTACGGAAAGTTGTCTTTACATAAGTAGCTGCGCGAGTACCTGTTGAGATTTCAGTATTCTCAATAGACACAAGCTTTGCACTACTCAGTTCAACAGTACCAAAAGCATGACCATCTGAGGTCTTGTAACTGGTAATTGTTGACGGACATTTTACAATTTGACCATCAGAGACTGCAACAACGACTGTATCAGATACTTCTGTACCATTGTTGGCAACAGACTTAGAAGTCTGATTGCGCAAGATGTTGGTAGAAATAGCATTGCAGTTAATCTGCTCCTCGGTGATTGTGTAATCATCCTTTGTTACAAAGATGCTGCACTCCATCAAAGGATTTGCAACTTCTTTGCGAGAAGAACCATCAACAACCTCGCCGTTCTCCACCTTTTCGATGGTGCAGGTAGCTACCATACGGTCGCGAGCATCTGTCTTAGTTGAATCGATGTTATGAACCAAAGTATTAGTATACTTTGTTCCAATAACGATGTTCTCTTTCACCTTATAAGTGCTTGTTTCAGCTCCTTCATCGGTGCAAGCTGCCAAAAATACAGAAACTACTACGATTACTAAACTCTTTACGATTGAAAAAATGTTACGTGCCATAAGACTTATTATTTTTAATTTTGCACTAAATTTGGTTTCTACTTAAACTGCTTTCTACGATAAGAAAACATTTTTTCTGTTCATACAAAAAATATAAACAGGTCAATACAACTCCGAAAGAAACCTTTTTCCGAAATCATACTAACAGTCAAATGTTTTCCAAAAGAAAACAGGGCTACTCAAGCTGACTAATTCTTGAATAGTTATATATAAATCTATACATATTCACGTACAGAAATCTTAAAAAACTCAAATTATCTATGGATTAGAAAAATATCGGTTAACTAAACTAAATCAACCTTTATAGTTCTTTTCACGTTAATAGTAACTTAATAGCATACATAGATAATATTTTATTCATTATTAAGTTAGCATATTTTTTTTTGATAATCAAGTTTATTCTGTATAAATTTTTGCATATTTTGACAAAAAAAATCTTCTCAATTTTAGCATTTTGAGAAGATTAAGATTGATTCTATACAAAAAAATCACAAAGTGCGGCTCAATGCGCTATACACTCCGTCAGGACTGAATTTTTCCAAGTCTTCCGGTTCAATACGCAAAGTTTTCAGCAAATTATAAATTTCATCATGGCTGGGATTTTGCAGTTTTATAACATCATAATTTTCCGCCAGCATTTCATGCCAATTTTCAGCCTGACAGATACATATTCCGCAAGCTTCCAGCTCCGGAAGTCCGAGTTTTTCAACCACCGGCAAATGGGTGACAAAATGATAATGCCTGTTTTCCGGTTCTGAATTTTGAATAATATTACCGATAAAACGCTTAATAATAAAAGTCGTCATATCTTCTTCTAGCTCTCTGCACTTCAGCAAATGTTGGCATTGCAGCCCAAGCGCTCTGAATTTTGCCGTCATCACGGCACGGGGAACCGGAGAATAATATACCGTATCGCAAGGCGGCAGCATAAGAGCCATGCGCCTGCCCCCCAAAAAAGCCTCAAGCATACTCATATGCTCTATGGCCGTATCAATACCATAACGTCCATGACGACCAAAGCTCAGATATACTTTTCTATCATCCATTGTTTGTTTGCTCCTTCTTTTTCAAAAGTGAAAGCAAAATACCGCCAGCAAGCAATCCAACCGTAACGCTGAGCGACTGCCATTCTTCAACTTCTATCCCGATACGCGGCAAGAATATTTTAATTCCGATAAAAATTAAAATAATAGAAATGGCCGGTTTCAGATAAACAAACTTGCTTATGATGGCCGCCAACAAAAAGTAAAGAGCGCGCAATCCCAAAATAGCAAAGATATTACTGGTATACACGACATAAACATCGGTTGTTACCAAAAATATGGCAGGAATACTGTCAAGGGCAAAAACAACATCCATTGTTTCAATAATCACCAATGCAAAAAACAGCGGTGTTATATAGTGTTTGCCGTCTTTTTTATAGAAAAAGTGTTCTCCGTGCATTTCATGTGTCACATGAAATATTTTTGACAGCCATTTATATATTTTAGTATCTTGAATATTACCTTGCTCAGCTTCTTTGGTCAAAAGCATTTTAATACCGGTATAAATCAAAAACGCGGAGAAAATATAAAGAATCCAATGAAATTTTACAATCAGAGCATCGCCGATGCCAATTAAAACTCCACGCATTACCAAAGCGCCTAAAATTCCCCAAAACAACACTCGGTGCTGATACATTTTAGGCACGCCTAACGAGGCGAAAATCATGGACATCACAAAAATATTATCCATAGAAAGACTTTTTTCCAGCAAATACCCCGTGAAATAATCCATACCTTTTTTGACGCCGTCTTCATACATCACAAACACGCCGAACAGCAGCGCAGCAACCACATAGGCCACGCAAATCCATAGCGTATGCCAAAAATGAGGCTCTTCATTTTTGCGATTGAACCAAAACAAATCGGCAGCCAGCAGCAATATTACCGCCACTCCGAAGCTGGACCAAAGCATAACCGGCGACATTGCCGGGTGATTAGCAAAATTTTGTATAAAATCTTCCATTATTTTTCCAAATTCCAAACTGTTTTAACAATTTCATCAATATCAGTATATTTAGCCTGCCAACCCAAAACTTTTAAAGCCTTAGCGCTGGTAGCAACCACATCAGCGGGGTCGCCTGCCCGACGCGGCGCAAAATCATAGTTGATTTTTTTACCGCTAACGCGCTCTACTGACTTGATAATTTCCAATACCGATGTTCCTTTTTCCGTTCCGAGGTTAATCACTTGCGAATCGCCTCCGTTCAACAATTTTTTGATTGCCAACACATGAGCCGCAGCCAAATCTTCTACATGTATGTAGTCGCGTCGGCAAGTTCCGTCCGGCGTGTCATAGTCATTGCCGAAAACATGCAATTTTTCACGCTTTCCGGTTGCCACTTCCATAATCAGCGGCAACAAGTTTTGCGGATTTTTTTCTTTACCGCGAATACTACCGTCAGCGGCATAGCCAACCGCGTTGAAATAGCGCAAAGCGATGTAATGAAAATCTTTAATCCGGCTATACCAGTCCATCACCTGCTCTATTGCCATTTTTGTATAGCCGTAAAAGCTCATCGGATTAAGCGGATGTTGTTCATCCAGCGGCAAATATTTGGGCATTCCGTAAACCGCCGAAGTAGAAGAAAACACCACATTTTTAACGCCGGAATTAAGCATGGCGTTAAAAATATTTATCGAACCGCTGATATTGTTTTGCGAATAAAGCTGCGGATTTTCCATTGATTCTCCAACAGCCTTTTTAGCCGCCAGATGTATAACGGCATCAAATCCGGATTTCATGACTTTTTCCAAGTTTGCAAAGTCTAAAATATCGCCCTCTACAAACTCAGCATCGTCAAACAAATTACAAGTCTGCCCCGTAGACAGATTGTCATATACGGTCACGGCGAATTTTTCTTTCAACAGAGCTTTGACGACATGGCTGCCGATATATCCGGCTCCGCCTATTACCAAAACCTTTTTATCCGTCATCATATTTCTCCTCATATCCGATTGGCACAATAGTATATTTTTTTATACATGCTGCTTTTTTATACCCATTATCCACAGGATAAAAAATATTTCAGTCACATTTCAAGACTTTTTTATTTATAACGTATACAAATTAACAAAAATGTAACAAAGAGGAACTAAATGGAAAAATTAGACGCCGCTCGCCTGCCTAAAAATATTGAAGCCGAACAAGCTTTAATAGGCGCGATTTTAGCAAACAACAAAGCCTTTGAAAAAGTTTCGGAATTTTTACGTCCGGCACACTTTGCCGATGCCACGCATCAAAAAATTTTTGAGGTGATGTCCAAACTCATAACCAAAGGCCACATAGCTGATGTAATCACGCTGAAAAGCTATTTTGAGCAAGAGGGAACACTTAATGAAGTCGGGGGTTTTCCTTATTTGATAAAACTAGCAGACAGCGCATCGCCTTTAACTAATGTTGAATATTACGCACAATTTATTTATGACAAATATCTGCGGCGCGAACTAATCAACACCGGCTATGAAATTGTTAATCACGCACTTGAAGAAAGCATAGACACTTCGGCAACAGACCAAATCGAAAGCGCCGAAAAAATGCTTTACACACTTTCTGACCAGGGTGACGCGCAAGGCGGGTTTGTCGACTTTTCAACTGCTTTGGGTTCATCTTTAGCCGCCATTGAAAAAGCTTATCAAAAAGAAGGAAAAATTTCAGGCACACCGACCGGATTAAACAAGTTAGACTACCGAATCGGCGGATTAAATGACTCTGACTTAATTATTTTGGCCGGACGTCCGGCTATGGGTAAAACCGCTCTGGCAACAAACATTGCCTATAACGTTGCCGAATTTTATTCTCGCGACAAGGAAACGCCGCCGGAGAATCGGGGGGTTGCGTTCTTTTCGCTTGAAATGTCCGCCGACCAACTGGCTTCACGTATTCTTTCAACCGTCACACAAACATCAAGCCAAAAAATGCGTAACGGCGAACTGGACGCTTCGGAATTTACGCGAATCGCCGCCGCCGTGCGCGAGCTGGAAAATATTCCTCTTTACATTGACGACACACCGGGTGTTACAATCAACACCATCCGCACAAGAGCCAGACGCTTAAAACGAAGCAAAGGATTAGGCTTGATTGTAATTGACTACATCCAACTCATTTCCGGCTCCAATAACAAACGCAGCGAGGGTAACCGCGTGCAGGAACTGTCTGAAATTTCCCGCGGACTGAAAATTTTAGCCAAAGAGCTGAAAGTTCCGGTCATCGCCCTTTCACAACTGAACCGCGGCGTGGAAATGCGCGATGACAAACGTCCGGTGATGTCTGACTTGCGCGAATCCGGCTCTATCGAACAAGATGCCGATATTGTAATGTTTGTGTTCCGTGAAAATTACTATATTCATAATGCCGAGCCTAAACAGCAAGAAGGCGACACTCCCGAAAAATTCCAAAAGAAACATGAGGAATGGGTGCAACGCGACCGCGAAACGGCAAATGTCGCCGAAGTGATTATCGGTAAGCAGCGTCATGGTCCGACAGGTACGATAAAACTGTTTTGGAACGGCGAATTTGCCCAGTTCGGAAATTTGGCGGAAGAAGATAAAATGGCGGAGAAACGCGGTGGTTAAAAACTTAGCTGAAATAAGTCAGAACGATTGGGAAAAAATCTGCCGGCATTGCGGTCGTTGCTGTTTATTAAAACTGCAAAATGAAGATACTGAAGAAATATATTACACCAATGTTATCTGCCGTTATTATGACATTGAAAACAACCTTTGCACAGTCTATGAAAAACGCTGCGAACTGGTGCCGGAATGCTTAAAACTTACGCCGAAAAACGTTGACAAACTGACTTGGATGCCCAAAGTTTGCGCCTATCGTCAGCTTTTTGATAAGAATTATAAGCCGCAAGCCTTGCAGCCGCTGCAAGGACGAGTCGTTTCTGAAACTATGGTGAATGAAGAAGAACTTGAAGACCATATAACGGACGGAGAACTTTTATGAACGAACCGAAATCAAACGAATCCGAATTTAATCCGCAGCAACGTGTCGATGACTTCAAAAAGCTTGAGCCTGAATTTTGGAAACATAAAAAACTTGATGAACTAGATGAGGCCGAATGGGAAGCTTTATGCGACGGCTGCGGAAAATGCTGCCTGAATAAAATAGAGATAAAAGGCAAAATCCACTTTACCCGCGCCTGCTGCCGTTTTTTGGACTGCAAAACCTGTTTGTGCAAAATCTACGAACATCGCTTTGAAGCAATGGACGACTGCCGTAAAATAGACCTCGCCGCCGTAAGAGAAAAACCGCGCTGGCTGCCCAAAACATGTGCTTATTGGCTTTTGGACAACGGTTACGATTTGCCGGAATGGCATCCGCTTATAACCGGTGATGCATATAGCGTAAAAAAAGCCGGCATGGATTTAAGCGGCCGAGAACTGATTAGCGAAACAAAGGTTAAAGACTATGAAGATTACATTATTGACTGGCAAGACCTTTGACATCAAAGAAGCCGTCGGCATGGATATAAAAGTTGTGCAATCCGCAAATTCGCGCAAACTAATTTTACATATAGATAATAAGGAACATATTCCGGTATTGTCTATTCCTAAATATTGCAGCAGAAAACGCGCCATAAATTTTGTAAACGACAACATGGATTGGATTTTGGAAACATTGCAGAAATTGCCTGAACGGAAATATTTCAGTAACGGAGAAACTATATCATTGTTTGGGCAAAGCATTACGATTTCTCATCAACCAAACGCCCGTTGCGGCGCAAGACTGGAAGAAAACAAACTGATTGTTTCGGGCGGCGCCGAATTTTTGCATCGCCGCGTCAAGGACTATATACGCAAAGCAGCCGCAGAAGAATTTTATAAATTATCGGCAAGACTCGCCACACAAATAGATTGCAAAATCAACGGCATCTGTATAAAAGACACCAAGTCGCGCTGGGGCAGCTGCTCTACGCTGAACAATATAAACTATAACTGGCGCATAGCGCTTGCCCCAAAATATGTGATAGATTATTTGATGGCGCATGAAGTATCGCACCTCAGACACCAAGACCATTCTTCTGATTTTTGGAAATGCGTGGAAAGCTTGGACAAAGATTGGCAGAAAGGACGAGATTGGCTGCAAAAAAACGGACGTTTGCTATATACTTATTTTTAAGATTTTTCTGTTATATACATACCTGATTTTAAATTTTGAAACATTTTGTTGCCAAAATTTATCGCAATATTGCTTGACTATTAAATTTTATAGCTCTAAAGTGGCTTTGTTACAATACGAATAGTAATATTGTTGTTCAAAAGTAATATTTAGAAGGAATAAACTATGAAAAAATTTTTGTTATTGGCCGGTGTTGCCTCTTTACTCAGCGTTAATGCGCAAGCTGAAGTAAATCAGTACGTATCTGGCAAAATTTCTTATGACTTCAACAAAGTAAACATGAAATCTGCTGAACCGTCTAATCCTGAATTGTCTCGTGCAAAAGCAAACAAAGAATTGTTTGGCACACACGTTGCTTACGGTGTTCAAGCCGGTTATGTTCGTGGCGAATTGGAATTGAACAATTCTCGTGACATCAAAAGAAATTACATTGGCGGATTGGATCACTTCAGACTTTATAAACACTCTGTAATGGCCAATGCTTATTTTGACTATTTGACATGCACTCCATGGACTCCTTATGTTGGTGCAGGTATCGGTTCTGCTTATTTGAAAGCTGATGACGGCGAACAGGCTAAATCTGTTTACAATTTGGCTTGGCAAGTTATGGCTGGTTTGACCTACGACATCAACTCTAATTGGACTTTGGATGCTGGTTACCGCTATGCTGACTTGGGTCGTATCCGTAAAAACTCTGGTGACAGCGTTACTAAATTGACAGCTCGCGACCATGAAATCATGCTCGGTGTTAGATACACTTTCTAATTTTAACGAATTAGAGTTTAAAAGACGGTGCTTTGTGCATCGTCTTTTTTTATTTGCCGCAATGTTACAAAACCGTAACTTTTTGTGTGTTGCACCACCGCGAGAATCGGTGTAGATTGCAAGGCAGTTAAAAACATTTTTTATAAGGAAGATAAATTATGACAAATAAACCATCTACCAAAATCAACTTGTTTGACTGCGCAACCGCTCAAAAAGTTATTGGTCAGGAAAAATTTTTAGACTCTTTCAAAACAATATTAAATCACGGCGCATATTGTCAAGGTCCGGAAACAAAAGAATTAGATGAAAAACTGGCTAATTTTGCCGGCACAAAATATTGCTCAACCTGCGGTTCGGGAACCGATGCCCTGACACTGGCCTTGATGGCTTGGGGTGTAAAATCCGGAGATGCCGTATTTGTATCTTCATTCACATTCGTAGCATCAGCCGAAGCTCCGGTTTTGCTTGGTGCTACTCCTATTTTTGTAGATTCTAATCCAAATACCTACAATATGAATCCGGAAGATTTGAAAAAAGCTATTGCCGAAGTCAAAAAAGAAGGCAAATTGAACCTTAAAGCCGTTGTTGCCGTTGATATTTTCGGTTCTCCGTGCGACTATGATGAAATTTGCAAAATCGCACATGAAAACGGCATGAAAGTTTTGTCTGACTCTTGCCAGTCTTTCGGTTCTATTTACCACGGAAAACACGCAGGTTCTATCGCCGACATGACAGCAACATCATTCTACCCGACAAAACCATTGGGTTGCTATGGTGACGGCGGTGCCGTGTTTACTAATAACAACGAAGAAAATGAGTTGGTAAAATCCTGCCGCGTTCACGGTATGAGCCCAGAAGACCACTACGACAACGTTCGTTTGGGTATGACCGGCCGTATGAACTCTTTCCAAGCCGCTGTTTTGCTCTTGAAATTGACAGTATTTGAACAAGAATTGAAAGACCGTTACAAAGTTGCAAAACGCTATAACGAAGAATTAAGTCCATATTTCAACAAGCAAGAAATTTTGCCAAACTGCCAATCTGCTTATGCTTTATACACCATCAACTGCGAAGACCGCGATGAATTGATGGATTATTTGAAAGCCAACGGCATTCCGTGCGGCGCTTACTATCCTCGTCCGGTAAACACTCAAACAGCATACGCAAAATGGAACAATCGTTCTTTGCCGGTTTGTGAAAAACTTTCTAAAACCGTTTGCAGCATTCCGATGACTCCTTACCTTACAGAAGAAGAGCAATCATACGTTATCAGCAAAATGAACGAATTTGCTGCTGAAAAAATGAAAAAAGCCGCTTAGATTCAAAATTTTTGCAAGAAGTAACCCACCGGCATAGCCGGTGGTTCTTCATATGCGCCTATAAGGCTAAAGG
>ERZ1034949.206-NODE-206-length-41046-cov-42.387988_pt1 | contig 41046 bp, 63 predicted proteins | sample MGYA00520590_ERZ1034949 | MGnify/ENA primary metagenome ERZ1034949 (study PRJEB33766, sample SAMN09781752) | gut metagenome | biome: gut microbiome | host: Homo sapiens | place: Madagascar | study: EMG produced TPA metagenomics assembly of the PRJNA485056 data...
GTATCTTTCAGAGCAATCCACGCTTCACGGATCCGCTGCACGTTGTCGCGGATCCGTTTAAAATCACTTGCTCGCGGAATCTGATCAGCTCCCCACATCTTTACCGTCACGCTTACCGCCAAAGTTTCAGCGATCTCACGGATGTTACTTTCGATCCGGTTCAAATCCGCTGCATTCAAAGCTCCCTTCATTCCGGCAGCCCATTCCCTTTTTTCTTCTTCGGAGATTGTCCCTGCAGCGTATTTATCATTCAAAGCCTTTACCCGTTCAACGTCCGCCTGCGTTCGGTCATACACCCATTCCATCAGACAATCCCTACCTCCTCATCAGCATACAGCTCGCCGGAATAATACTCTTCTGATGTTATTTTATAATATCCACGACATTTTGCCGTACCCACAAATCCACCTGTAAGGTCAACACTAAGTGATTCTATACAGGCAACAAAATTTCCGTGCATTTTCAAGGTATTTTCAACCTCCGCCCAGTCCCCCGCTTTTTCCTCTGCGGACAAATGACGTGTCTGGATGATCTGCTGGAGTTGGTAATAATCCAAGATATTGTCAGCAACCTTATTGGCGCTTTCGTAATTCAAAAGCGTTCCGGAAAATGTTTTCGTGTTCCGCACTTCACCGGACTTTATATGCTCGATTCTGGACAGTGTAGCCAGCTCTGTACCAACATATTTGTGCCCCATGATCGTGACCTCTGCACGGGCGTTTCCAGCGATTTCCAGCACAACATAGTACGGCATTTGTTTAACAATCCTTCCAGCAGATGCGCTCATGTTCGCTGCCGGGCTTGTGAGCTGAATTGTATGTATCCCAGGATCGTATGTGCCTTTCGTAATCTCGCTTTCCGCCGCGTCCAACACCCACGTTTTATATTTTACGCTTACGTCTGACACATAAGGATCTGCCTTTAACGTCGTGGAAAATTTCCGGCTGCGCGGAATCGTTGTCGATATTTTTCTGGTCGATTTTCGTATTTCGATTCCAGACCGGCGGGATGTGTTCATAATCGCAGCGCAAGCGAACAATACCTCACGCAGAGCTTTTTGACAGGTCTGGATTTTAAGCGTGCCATACAGGGGCGTTTTCGCCACCTCTTCCTCTACTGTATAATCTTCAATCCCTGCCGCTGTCATAATCTCTTCGATCACACTTCCCGCCGTTTCTCCGTCGTATATCCGCCCGTCTTTAAAATCCACATTAGCAAGCATCCCTTTGTAGTCAATCGCCGATATTTGTGTGACGTTTTTTGCGGTACTGTTAGATTCCATGAAAAACACGCCCAGCGGCATCTTCACGCCGTCAACGATTTCATAGGGTAACATTCTCTGCTTTTTCTGCAATGTTTTGTGCAACCCGTCGATTTTGCCAATATTAAAATCATCATCAGGGTCAACAAAGTCAAACGTAAGCTTGTCCGTCTTGACCTGATTACTGATAGGGTCTGTGTCATTTACAAGCTTCGCGCTTTTTATAACATCCGGCCCCCAGATAAACGTTGTGCCATACTCGAGATAGTTTAACTTTACATTGTGCCACGGTAGGGCACGTACAAATCGGATCTCAATTCGTCCGTATTCCTCCACCTGGTTTTCGGCAAAATAATTCAGTTTGTCCGGGAAGAAACGTTTTTGCGATTTATATGTACCGCCGAGGTCGTACCATGTCACTTCCATCTCCAGCGGGAATGTTTCCGAAAAATGAAAAGTCAGCCCGATAGAGGTATGATTTTCGGTAAAATCTATTCTGATTACAGGCTGTTTTGTGAAAATTCCATCTGCGCCCGCTTGCACATCCGAAAAAAATGGGATGTCCGTCGGCGTGTCTGGCATTTCGCTAAGACTCCCATCCAACACGAAAAAATTATGTTCCAGTGTAGCGTATTTTGGTGGGCTGCCTTTTGACTTAAACAGCCCCATATCCCCAAAAGCAGCATTGCTCTCTGTGCTTTCTTTTGCATCAGGCAGAGCAGTCGTGTCATACAGATTGTATTCGACATAAAATTCTGTTTTCATCATGGTCTCCTTGCCGGTTCTTTCGCCGTAAACTTGCAGGTAAACCCTTTATAATCAGCGCTATCCTGTGTTATCTTCTCGTATTCATCAGAGACGCTGGATATATAAGCTGTGTATTCGTAATAACCAGGATCTGACGGCAGCGAAATAATATGGAATGGGACGGGCTCTGTAACCTTATCCCAGAAACGTTTATATACGCCATCCGGGAACGAGCTGCTCTTCCCGACCGACATTGTGTAGTTAAAATACACGCCTATCAATTCACGCTGGAGCTCTCCCGTTTCAACTCTTTCGGCGAATTTGTCGAGGAAATCCGCGTTTCTTTTTATGGACACGATGGGGATGTTAAAATACTCCCCATCTATGTATATGCCGCGTGTAAAAATCATCCTCCGATCACCTCCAGATCATATCCTTGCCTGCTTGCTTCCGATAAGAAATCCTGCAGTGTAGCTTGCGCCAGATCTACCCCGTTTACCTGCAAGACGATCCTTGCCGTTCTAAATCCGCCGCCGCTCTCTGCCATAACCTCAGCTACAGCTTGTTTGATTGTTCCTATCGGCGCTTCGATGTTGGTCTGCCCTGCCCGCTGGTCGCCCAGAATCGCCAAGAACGGGTTGCCACCACGGATTACCGAGCCAGATGCAAGAGCCGGGATATCCCGCAGGGTACGAGATGCAAAGCTTTCGTTTATGGCATACGGCTGCGTGGACATTGTTCGCGGCTTCGATGATCCGCCACCAGTAAATGCGTTTTTGATACCGCTGCCGATGTTCTTGATTTCCTCTATAACGCCTGCAATCATGTCGCTAACCCATGTAAAGAAGCCGGACAAGAACGCCTTTATAGAATCCACGACGCCTTCTACTTTGGTTTTAAAAATCGTGAAGATTTCCTGCGCGGTATTCCATGCGCCCTTCCAGTCTCCATCAATCAGCTGCTTAACAACTTTTACAAACAGACGAAATACAGTTTTCATGATGTCAATAATACTTTTTATCTTATTCCAGAAATCGTTGAACGTATCCCAAGCAACCGCCCACGCCTCTTTCCAAAATTCTAAACAATCGTTTATAAAAGTCATAAAGGTTGTAAAACCATCAACAATCGTCTTAATTCCAAGTATAATAAACTCTAACAGCACCCCTAATCCTTGCACCAAGAATGGCACTGCGTAGGTCATAATCCAGTCAACAATCGGTTGCAAAATACTCTCCCAAAAAGATTTTAAAATATCCGCAACCAACCCAACTCCTCTTATTATAGCTTCCCAAGCCGGCAGAAAAGACTGCGTAAGAAGCTCTGATATTCTAGTCCCGATTCTGTCGATAACTGGCTGAATGTGTGTATTCCATGCGGTTAAAAAATGGTTGACAACCTCTGAAAGCCCGCTCGTTAAACTATCAAATAATGGCTTTATATGAGCGTCGTACATTGCATTCAGGCTATCAAACGCTTTATCTACAGCCGTCTTAAATCCTTCCAGCACGGTAGCTGCGCCACCTAATAACCCCTCCAGTGCAGTCTTGAACCCGTCAGCATTTTCTGTAAACGGTACAATAAGCATTTGTAAAAAGTCCCGCCCCAGTTTAAGCGCAAGTTCAGTCAGCCCCATAGCTGCATCCGCAATGCTTCCTATCAGCGCCGATACAAAGCGGATCCCGCTTTCGCTTGCAAATGCTTCAAATACATGGGCTATACTCTGGAACAAATCAGCCAGAAGAAGGTTTATATCTGCCCCCACGTTAAATGCGGATATCAGGAATTTTTTTATCCGGTCGGTATTGTTTTCGAGATAATCCCCAATCCCGCCGATCAAAGCCGCCGCCAGAGTAAGCCCTATACTCGCCATTGATCCGGTAAAGGAACCCAACATATACATAAAGGTTTTAAGGAAGTTGTCAGCAGCCCCCACAACCGCAGGATCTGACCATATCTCTATCCATGCATCACGGATTTGCTGAAGCCCATTTTTGATAATATCTAAGCGGTATTCAAAATCACCCAAGCCATCCCAGAAGCCTTCCGCAAAAGCATCTTTTAACTCTTTTACATAGTCAAGAATAGGTTTCAGATTCTCCAAAATCCCATCAAGCCAAGACTTCACTCCTGCATCAACAGGGACTTCCTCGAACATGTCTTTCGGCTGCGTTCCGCCTCCACCGCCGCCGGAATCATCCTGCTTTTGCAACACATCCAGGTCATCAAACTTTGCCAAAGCTCCGGCTGCCTTTTTTGCCGCAGCTGCTGTTCCATTCAGGGAATCGTTGTAAGAATCCTGTATCTTTTTCGCTCGGATGAACGTGCTTTTCCCGCCAAGGATGGCAATAAACTGCGCCACATATGTTATTGCCCGCGCTATTCCGTTTATAAGCGCATTGAGATACGGAATTACCATCTGGACAATTGGCGCAAAGGCAGCAGCAAACGCATTCCCAAGTGTAGCCAGTGAATTTTTTAGAGACTGAAATGAATTTGCCAACGGAGCAGAATACTTTGCAAGGTTTGAAAACCCCTTTTGCATTCCAGCTACCATTGCATTAAATGCTTTTGTAATCCAGTTGAATATCAACAGCGATAATGCGATTCCTTTCAGCCTTGACGCAAAGGTGCCGAACAGCCCCGCGCTTTTTTTCGCGCCGGACGAAGCTGTTTTAAATGCTTTATCGGCAGAACGCTTCATCCGATCGAATTCTTTTTTGATGGGCTTCTGCTTCGCGTTAAGTTCTGCCAGCCTGCGCTTTGAAACATCTATGTTCCCAGCAAGCTGTGACGCCTTTACAGACATCTTCTGAAATTCTTCTGTATCTTTTGGGGATACAAACGCGTTACCGGATGCTTTCTCCGCGTTTATTTTTTCCTTGATTTCATCTACTTTTTGAGCCGCTTCATCCAGTTGAGCCTTGTCCACCTTCGGGGTATACGCCTTTCCACTGTTCTCCATCTGCTGAAGCTTTTCTTTCAGATCATCTACACGGTCGGATGCGGCTGCAACCTGTTCATTTAGTACGTCCCATGCGCCGCCGGTTTGAGGTACCCCCATGTTTTCCCAGTCTGTCTGACGTGCTACAAGCTTAGACAGCTCTCCTTGCGCCGCAACGAGGTCTTTCTGTAAAGCTTTATACTCAGACGTTGCCGCCCCCTTTTGTGACATACGGGCCTGCAGTTTTGAATACTCGGATTCTGCCTTTTCTAACTCTCTTTGTAATTCTGCAAATTTTTCTGTCGGGATTTTCTTTTGCGAAAATTCTTCCATTTTGCGATTGAGAGAATCTAAAGCCGCGCTGTCTTTTTTTATGGCATTAGACACGCGCATCATCTGGCTGCTTAAATCTTTTGTTTCAATTTTTGTGTTTATCCGTATCGAACCGTCATATTTCGGCATATCAGCCTCCTACCTTGATCCATTTCATAAAAGCGTCAACGTCTTCCTGTTCCTCTTCTGTCAGTTCCTCTTCCCGCTCTATTGCAAATATTTGTTTCTGCTCCTGCAATGCCTGTTTTGCACGCGTGTCCATCTTAGGGTCTATTTTCTGCTGCCGGATGGCTATGACGTTCGTGTATGCGCATTCACCGAGCGTGGACAGCAGTCCCATGAACGCCCAGTAGTGCATGTCAGACCGGTTCAGGTCGATTCCGTACTTCTCCAGAAATGCTGAATAGATGCGCCACTGGTCTATGTCAAAATCTGTTACCGGAACTTTGTCCTCATCCTTCGGGCGGTTGTCGGTATACCACCCGCTCAGAAACCACCTAAGGCCATCCACGGCAGTTTTTAAATCGGGTAAAGAAGAAGGGCTGCCGTCCCCATCCTCTGACGGATACAGCAGCCCCAGCGCTACAGCCAACCTTTCATCGTCTGACAGGTCCGGATCTTGCAAAGCCTGTGAAATCTGGATCCCTGTCTGAAAGGATCCATCTATGCGAAATCCCTCATATTCTGTTGGGAATTTATCAAGAAGCACATTCCACATTTAATTGCTTCGCGCCCCTTTCCTGTTCGGGCTGTATTTGCTTGTGATTTTCTGATTTCGTTCAGTGGCGAAGCCCTGAAGAATCGGTATGATCTGGTCTAAAAAGTCCGCGATAAGCTCCATTCCCGGGGATTCCACGTCAGGGAACACCTTTTTGCAACACCCGCTCCCAAACAGAGAATCCAACTCAGCGCAGGCCTCTTTGCATAAAGCGTCATACGCTCCGAAGCGTTCCGTGAAATCACCGGAAGAATCATTAGCAATCCTATCGGCTTCCTCGTTTTTTGCATTCAGCCATGCCACAAAATCGTCAAAACGCTTAAAAAAACTGTTGTCAGAGATGTTGACCGCAATATAATCGCCGTTGTCGTTGACCTCAATGCGTTTGACGCCACTGTCTACTCGTAAACTTGCTGCTCCCATCTTGTCCTCCTTATTCCGTTAAAGCCCTTTCAGACGCGGGCGTCGCCGTGAATTTTCTTGTGGTTACGTTAAACGTTCCAGCTTCTCCGTCACCTCTGCCGCCCAGAGTCAGTGTATCTGTCACGTTTGACCCTGCATCGCCACCTGTGCCACCTACACTCACAACGCAGCGACGGCGGACTGCAGGATATTCAGGTCCAGCGCCGGAAACTCTCACGCGGACATAGGATGTTATGGCATCAGCTCCGACGGGCAGCGTGTCTATCATCTTGTTAAACCAGTCTGTAAGATCCTGATCCTCTTCGTCTACGTTCTGCCTTTCAACTTCGATGGACGGCGTATAGGATTTAAGGTCCGTAGATCCGTTTTCCTGATTGATGTACTGTACCGTCTCCGTCTCGGGGTTCATTTCCTCCGTTAAAGAGGTAATACCCGTTCCCAGAAGCCGGTAGTCTGCCGCTGTCCCCTCAGAGGTCGTGTCCATTTTTACATCGACAAAATGTCTCAACAAATGTCTTTTCATTGCTTTTTTCCTTTCTTAAATTTCAGGCTCGATAACATTTTTATAAAAAACCGTAACCGGTAGAACCCAGTCCTGCACGCCATTCTCCTGCGGCTGTGTCCCATATGCGTTTCCGCGTGTTACCCGCTCAACCCTCCGCCCTGCGGTCAGATCTGGGTATACCGCTTTTTCGTACTCTTTCCCTTCAATCCCGGAGGGTTCGTGGCAAAGCCAGCGCCCCAGCGTGTCCAGGAATTCCAGAATAGTGATTTTCTGCCGTTCTCTTGCTCCCGTGGTCGAACGGTATACTACAAAGCAGGGATACCGGCATTCCTGATATATACGCCCGAGTATATCTTCTTTTTCTGTATACACCAGCGCCCCGGAATCATTGGAAAACGCAATGCCATCCTCAGACCCGAGCTCTTCGAATTTAATTACTTCATCCGGATACAGCCCCGGAAACTGGTTAAGCAGCGACTTCATTGCCGCCGTCAAAACATCATAGCCGGTAGCATCATTCCCGATAGGTTCAGCCACTTTCACCACCTACTTCCCTAAGATTTCAAAATGTGGGATTACCGTATACGGTCCGCCCACTGACGATATCAGGTAAACAAAATCTTTTTCGGCATTCATAAACGCATAAAACCCTTCATATCGCCTGTCTGTATAATCTGCATCGTTTACGAGTACGGCACCGTCCCATGCTCCTACCATGAAAAAGTCTGTAGACGGATTAAATGTAATGCTGTCTGGCAACAGATCATTTACCTGTCCGTTCCATTCCTTCGGCGGAAGCCACGGCAATTCTTTTCCGACGGTATCAACAATAATTTTTCTCCCGTTCTTAACCCCGAACGGGATATGTAACTGTGCGTTATCTGTGCTGTCTGTCCCGTACAGTTTCATGATCTGCCCCCGATCAGTCTCAAGATGCACGCCGGAAAGCACATGGGGATACCAGATGGCGGCAGTGCTGGATTCGTAAAAATTGAATATTGTCACTATCGCATCATTCATCGGTATCCCTCATTTCACAAAGAGCTTCGTTAAATTTATCCGTAAACGCTAGGATTCTAACTCTATTTTCCATGCATTCCTCTGGCACGGAACCGTAAAAAAGCCCATGCCTACTCGCCTTTCTTAAATCTGCTCCATAATTCTGCAAACTTCTCCCAGCCGTACATCGCCACGAAAGCAACTAAAAATCCCGCCAGAATAGCCGCCAGAATCATGTACCAAATAATAGTCTGCTGGATGTACTGCATATATGCTACAAACGCGGTCACTGTAATCCCGATGGACAGGACAAGCACGAGGATATCCGTAGGGATTTTGGAAAGCACGCCTACACCCTTAAATACCTGTGTGATGACCGACACGATAAACGCTAATGCGCCGATAACCGCCAAAATTGCGGTCATATTTGTAAACAACATCTCCATATCTACCTCGTTCCTGCGTACAACAACGGTACGCCATCATCATTTTTCACTCCTGCCAGATAAAGCATTGCCGCATCTGCCAGAAGCTTGTTCGTCTCCTGTGCATCCCCGGCCGCCTGGTAGACCGCGCTCCATGCCTTTGCGCCGTTTGCCATTTCAGACGGGGAGGCGTAGGAAACTGATTCAGAACCGGCAGACTTGGAAGTAATTACTCCCGAAGTAACACCGCCAGCCCCGCCGGAAGATGTCCCCCCAGCGGAATACAGCGCTTTCTTCTCTGCCAGCTCCAGTTGATATAATTTGTCACAGACCGCGCAAACGGCTTTCTGAACCTTTGTTTTCGCTCGTTCATTGTCTGGGAGCCCGTCCACCAGGCGGTCAAAGGTTATGACGTCCAGAAAGTCACTGGCGCGGTCTGCGATACGATCAAAGTCCTCCGCCGGGACGACATTCCCGTGGTAGATCTGTTCATAAAATGTAAATGTCGTGTATGCCATCCCGTCGGCCTCCTTATCTCCTACTCTTCCGTCTTGTTTCCCCGGAAAGCGGTTCGCCGTCAGTATTCAGGGGTGTACTGGCGGCCATCAACCCCCCGCATTTACGGTGATTTTCGCGATACCATCCAGGTATTCCGCAAACAGCACAAGGCCGATGATCGCAAACGCCTCAGACACGGCGGTGTTGTAGTTGCCCTGTGTGTGGAAACCGATCAGATTCGTTTCTCCGCTGGTCGTGTACACAAGTCCTGCCTTCGCGAAGTCGCTGTCGTTGGGGTCGATGTAATACATCGCGATGTTTTCCACTGCTGTAGCGATTACCGTATCAGCCGGGATCTCGCTGTCAGAAAGTAGGAAAATTGTATTGAACCCCATAAAATCCTTCAGGTACTGGAAGCCGAACCGATTCTGGATGGTGATGTTCGCTGCTCCGAGATACTTGTACACGTCAAGGATGTTCACAAAACCGACAACCCCGGTGATGTTCCGGTGCATCTGCTTAAACTTGTTCTCAACCTTGCCCTTTGCCATCGCAAGTGCCATCTGGAAGGTTGTTTCCTCGGACGTGAGCGTTCCGGTTTTCAGATAGTCGTAAAACTTCTTTGTCACGCCCGCCTGAAGCTGATAGAGGAACTCGTCGTCAGTCATCTGGACAGCGTTGTCATAACCGTGGTCTTTGATTGCTTCAATCGAAACGGCCTTCGCGTACTTCTCGATGGTCATTTCCTGATACTTCTTTTCCTTTACGGTAAATTTGCTATACGGGATATCCTCGCCTTCGCCTACTGTACCATCCTCGAGCGTCCCCTCCGCATATTTACTTTTCAGCACTGCGCCGGGCTGCTTCTTGATGGGGCGCATAATCCCCAAGATTTCCCGCAGATGCTGCCAGTTGCGTTCAAAACGCGTAACAAAGTCCAGCTCTCTGGCTGTTACCTGTATATCTGTTGTTCCGATTATATTGGCCTTTGCCGCCATAATTGCCCTCCTGCTTTAATTAAATAAACTCATGTTCGCAGCAATTGCAGCCTGACGCTCAGAAGCATCCTTGATGCTCATAATCTGGTCTTTCGTCAGCGCGCCGCCCTGCCTCTGCTTGTTTGTCGGCTGTGTAAAGCGTGCCTGATTCTGCTGTGCTTTCTGCTGCTCATCGTCAACAAATGCCGAAGCGTCCTTTTCCTTCATCTGGGTTATGAGGTCATTCAGTCCGAGGATTTTCCCGTCTTTCAGTTTTAATCCGGCTTCCTTGACTTCTGCCATAATTGCGCGCTTTGCCGCTTCGCTCGAGAATTTAATTCCTTCAAACTCCGTTTTCAGAGCGTCCGTGAAATCTCTCTCATACAGCTGCGCCTGTGCGTTTTTCTCGGCATCCTCGGCCTTTTTCTTCCAATCAGCCAAATCCTTCTGCATTGTTTCAAGGTCAACGCCCTCGAAGCCTTTCAGGGTGCTTTCTGCCGTCTCAGCTTTTCCTTTCCACGTGTCCCGGTCAGTCTCAGCCTTTCCCAGCTTCTTTTCATGTTCAGCTTTCGTGACGTAATTTTCAGCCACCTTTTTCGTAAGGCTTTCCTTTTTGTCCGCCGAGACCTCAATTCCCAGTTCTGTCAAAATTGCTTCAATATTCTGCATCTTTATCCTCCTAAACGTGATTGATTAACCGCCCGTCAGCGGTATGGATTAAGCCCGATAAACCACGGGCGGGGTAGTTGTGGGAAGGGGAATTGAACCCATGACACACGGCTTATAAGGCCGCTGCTCTACCTCCTGAGCTATCCCACAAAGCGCCCGGGGTAGCGAACCGGGCGAAAAGCGTAATGATCGGCGCTGTCTAAACAATGCACCTATACCGTGCGCCGGTGCTTGAACCCGGCTGCTTCCATGCACGGTGGCAAAAACAAAGAAAGATGGGATGGATTTTCCTGCAATTACGATTTACAGGATTGCACACAGACGGAGTCGAACCGCATTTTCAACCTTCCCGCAAGGCTGTGTGCTGTAAAGGAGGAAATGCAAATACAAAAAAGAGCCAGCAATCTGTAAGAAATCCTTACAAATCACTGGCTCTGCGTCTGGCGTCTGGCACTTAACGGACGATAGGCTCTGCCTTTCCGTTTTCAATATTCACGAGGCTGGTCGTTTTACATTTCGGGCAAAACACCGGAAGATTATGCGCTGTCGTATCCTTGCGGAATGCTGACCGCGTTTTATTATTACAGACAGGACAGTATACCCTTTTGATCTCCATAATGATCATTCCTTTCCATAGCCTTTAATACATTTTACCAAACAAAAAAAACTATGGCGTACCCATGTTTAAAGCAAAAGCGGCAAGTTTCCTCGCCGCCTTTACTCACATCATCTTTCGTAATTTTTCGATGTACCGCGAAATAGTATCCCGCTCTTCTCGGCAGTCTGCATCCTTTGACAGATCTCCCAGCTCTTCCGTCAGTGCATCCATATGCTCTTCCAGAGCAGCCAGCATACGCCGCTTGCAATCCTCAGACTTGCCGTTGCGATAAGACTGCTTGTTTTCCATGTAATCATCATAAGGGTCATTGTTTCCGTTTCCACGGCTATAGTGCCCCTTTACATAGTGCTCCCCACGTCGCGCATAGGATGATCCATCGTCATAGGCCGTCATGCTCATTCCATCATCCCTGCTGTATCTCCCACGGCTGTCGCGTTTCCGCCTCTCGCTGTACTCTCCATTCTGGCTATAACCGCCTTCCATTTCGTCGAGAACGGCGTTATAATAGCCCTCTTTGCACTTCCAGTATTCCACATTTTCCATGTCTTTCAGCATGTCGATAAGCTTGTATGCAGTTTCAAGGTTTCCGGTATTCAGACCTTTTTCTGCGATTTTATCCAGTTCTTCACGGATATTTTGCATCAATTTATAGCTCATGGTCTGCCCTCCTTAACCGCAAACCCGAACAGCTGTTATGTTCGGGTTGTCTACTAACACAGGAATTGTCCCTGCGTTTTTGATGGAAATGTTTTCACAGCATCCACAGAACACATCGACGTATGTCTGGGACGATGTGTTAAAATACTGCTCTACTGCCGCAGGGGTGGCACGCATCACCGTGCCGCCGAGGATTTCCCCATCTCTGGCAATTCCCAGCGCCACTTCTCCTACCGTTTCCCCAGTCGGTACTGCGACGTTTCCGGAAAATGTAATCAGATATCTACCGGGCTTTACAAGCGTTATCTGCGCGCTTCCAGCCCTGTGTCTTTCTGCGCATCCGCCCTTTGTTGCCACTGCCGAAAACGGAATAGACTGCCCTACGGGGACCGTGACCGGCGTTGTGTTTACTAACTCAATCATTTTATTCTCCCTTCATTTCAAAAGGGGCAGACGTTCTCAGCCTGCCCCTTTTTGTGAATAACGGCATCAGCCGAACATCATGGCAAAATGCCACGAAGATACTCCGCCTGAAGTTTTAACATCCGCATCCCGTGTTGCCTCCGTAGCCACATCCGGCGCCAAAGCTAAAGCCTGTCGGGTTTACGATGGACGTGTACGGGGACATTACCGGATAAGACGGAACGGGTGTAGGTCTCAAAGCATTTAAGATGCTGTTTGTCTGTGCGTTGTTAGACAGCTGGAGCTGTGCGGACTGTAACTCTGTCTGCAGAGACTGTATCTTGTCCTGCGTAAACAGGTCGATGATACGCTGTGTTCCGGCGTTCTGTGCGTCAATTACATCTCGGATTCCGTTGTTTACGGTATTCTGGAGGATGTTTGTCTGGGCTGCCATGTTGTAGTTTACGCCAGCAATAGCTTCACGGGTATTGCAACAGCATTGCTGCGTCTGATAACCCAGGTTCGACAGGTTGGCGTTTACGCCAGCAAAGCCGTTGCAAAGCTGGCCGGAAAGGTTCTGGATCCCGTTTTCGATTCCCTGCGTGGAAAGCGCTGCGTCGATATCGGCACGGGTTGCATAACCCTGAAATGCAGGAGAATTTGCTCCTCCACCATTTCCGCCCCAGCCGCCGAAGCCGCCCCAGCCAAACATACCGAAAATCAGGAAAAGGATAATCCATGCACCCCAATCTCCGCCGAAGCCGTCATTTTTTCCTGTGCCGCCGGTTAATACGGCAACATCAGAAGCGGTTAAACCGTCTGTCATAGTAATTATCTCCTTCGATAATGTATTTACAAAACCGTGTGCACCCGGTTGTGTACTATTTAAAAAAGCCTTTAAACATACCCTGCATCTGCTGCGCCATCTGCTGGGCTTGATTTAACTGTTGCTGGTTTATTTTGCCAGACTGCAACAGCCTGTTAATCTCTTCATTCGGATTTCTGCCCTCCATCTCTTTTCGGAATTGCTGGAACTGTTCCAGCATTCCGGCCATTCTATTACCATTCAGGGCCTCAAACAAGGGATTCGCCATGTCTGCCTCCTTCCGGCTTTGTTGCCGTTTCGAGATAACTATATAATTCTTCATATTTGCTTCTCAAATCGTCGTATTCTTTCCGAGTAACGTATTTATCGTCTAAGTTCACTTCCGCCTGTTTCTGTGGCTCTTTCGCGCCCACCGTGACCTCTTTGTAAGCAAAGGTGCGGAGCGTCGGCATCCCGGCGGCATCGGTAGTCTTTATATAAAAATTAGAGTTTTCGGAGTCCATCAAAAGGACGCTTGTATTTGGAGCGACAAGATAAGATTTAGCTCCAGCCTCGCCCTGCACCCACAGGATCCCCTGATTTACCTGCTGCATCTGCTGTGGCTGCTGATACTGAGCCTGCATCTGCGCCAGCCTGTCCATCTGCGGCTGTAGCGGATTTACTTGTCCATACTGATACGGGTTATAGCCGTATCCTTGATATGGTAATGCCATGCCTGCGCCTCCTATGACTAATTCAATAACTTTCTATAGCTAAATTATGGCATAAAAAATAAGCCTCTGACAGTTCATCAAAGGCTTACAAAAGTATCAAATCAGCATACTCGTATTATCTTTTTGTTTATTCGCTGGCTCATTCTTTTCACGGTGGACACACTCACGTTCATCATCTCCGCGCATCTTTCCAGCGGGATATTCTGCGCCCGTAATTCAAAAAGCCGCCGTTCCTCAGGTGTAAAATTGCAGTATTTGCGAAAAAAATTCAATTCAAATACCGTAAAATCGTATACCTTCAAGATTACTCCCCTTATTGCGTCCGCGCCAGATAAGATATAAGCTTGCCCCTCGTTTCTTTTAACTGCTCAACATTGTTCCCTGAAATCTGGCTGTTAAGCATCGTTACCAATGTCTCCATGATGAGGCTGTCCCGCTCCCTAATCTCATGCATCGTTTCAAAGTCTCGCTTGTCATGCTCTTCAAGGACTTTTACCCGCGTGGTGAGCTTAATCGCGGGGGATATCCATTTATGTATCACAGCCACAGCGCCCCCTATCACCGAAATGCCGCCGCACACAGCAAGAATAGCCTGTATCGTTTCCATAGTGCCTATCTCCTTATTTCTCCCAGTAGTATATCGGTATCTCCTGACCGCTGTCCCATGTGTCCCAGTAATGTCCATCTTTGACGCACACCACATGGCCGTCTATCCCGAGCACATACGTCCCTGCTGGATGGTCTCGGCAAAAATCATCTACCGTGTAAACATGCTGTCCGTGGTCGTCTACGATATACCGGCGGAATCCGTTCTCGCGCAGATACGCGCCCCAGACTCTATTAGCACTTGGCATGTCAGACAACGAAAAACCATACACGGACAAACCTACATAAACTGTATCCCAATCTTGCCCTAAAGCCTTGCACAATGCGCGCACAGTGCAATCCCCTACTCTTTGCCATTTCGAGGGGTTTGGATTGTAATATTCAAATCGGTTCGTTCTCCGCATATCTTTTTGCCCCTTTATTTGCTGCCTTTTGCTGCGGGTATCCAAATCCCGCTAATGCATTCCGATCATACTGCGGCTGTAATCCATGTTCTTCGCAATACTGGTTATAAGCCCTGTTCTGTCCCTGCAATCGGTAAGCCAGCTTATCATATTCCTGCTGGAGCTTTTCCCGTTCCGCGCCGGACGCCCATGCAAGCTCTTCCTGTTTTACTATCAACTGTCGTTTCGTCTTTCGGATTCCGCGCTCCATAGCTCGCTGCTTCTGGCTGTCCTCATACCGTTTTAGATTCTCAGCATCGGTAATTTTATTTCCGCTTCCATCCAGCAGATTTCCTTCTGCGTCCCTCCACGGATTCCGCATCCGCTTGTCAAACAGCATATGCCCGTGACGACAGTTATAGCCATGCATCCCTCTCATATCCACAACCCTGCCTTCTCCCGTGGTTAGATCAATATCATACCCCGTCGATTCCAGCAGGTTCGGATATCCAGGCTCGCTTCCGTCAATTTTAAATACACGGCCCTGCCATTCGTCATGACCTGCAAGCAAGGGCTGCCCGTCGCGCCTTACTCTTGCCCCGAGGTGCGCCGAGGTTAACACATACTCTGTTCCGCTGTCCACGATATACCTGTTTGTCAGCTGCGCCGCTGTCTGGTTCATTGACGTCACTACACAGCATCGTACCGCAGATTCCAGCGTCCTTCGCGTCCCTGTCGGGTAATCCACCATAACGCCGCGTCCCGCATACGCATCCAGCACATCCGCTATGGCTGCGGGATAGCTTTGCACTCCGCTTGCTACCCTTACATCGGCTTCGTCGAGCAGCGACACAAGGTCTTTTTGGCTTTGTTCCAGCGTCGTCCTTGTGAGGTTCTTCAACTCCGCCCGGCTTTTTATGTACTCTGCTTCAATAACAGCCATATATCGTGCATTTTCAAGCGGAGACTGCGCCGCGATACCCATTTCTGACAGTGTAACCGCATCATCTTCCCACGATGTCAGCACGGCACCACGCAGGAGCTTCCGCAGTTCTTTTTCGCTCAGGTCTGTCAGTTCCATGATACGCCGCTGTATCTCATCCCGGCTTTCCCCCAACTGCTCCAGCCTGTACAGCAACCTGTCCGCCGTGGCTGTGATTTTCCCGGATTTTAAAATCCTTCTGGCGATATCCCGCAGGATAAAGTTTTCCAGCCGTTCATAGAGTTCTAATATCCGGTCAGCTTTCCCTTCAAAATACTCTGGTCTCAGCATCACTCTTTCCCCACCGTTTTTCTCACAAGATTCAGCCAGTCGTCTTTATGCCGCCTTTTGGCTTCCTCGAACCATTCAGACGTTGTTCCCGGCTCGTGATATTTAATCCGTCTCTGCGTCGGGCTTTTGCTGGGAGGGGATGTCCACCCTATGATGTTCCCCTCTGCGTCTTTAAGCGGGATATTCGGACCGTACACAACGCCCTTGTACAAATAATGAGCATATGGCGTGTCATACTCAACGATGCCGCCGTATACCCCGTCTGGATATCTTACACTGTTTCTTAGTGCACCCTGCCGGAATGGAACGAAGGGGGCGCTGTCCGCCACTACCTGCATATTCAAAAGCTTCTGGGCTTCCAGCAGATTATCGTCTATGCGGGACGTATCGAGCTTAATCTCCACGTCCCCAACTTTCGTATCCAGTTCCATTCTACCACCTCCCGCATTTTATGGCGTACCCTTATTTCATCTTTGCGTACCCCACGCTCATCCCTGCGCCAGCATCGTTTATCACGGTCGTTGTTGGGCTGTAGGTTCGCAGGGCTTTTAATTTGGCTAATTCTTCGGCGGTCAGTGGAATTCTAGTGGGAGATCTCAAAGTATAAAAAATGGTCAGCGGATTCCCCTCAACGTATTTTTCAGCAAAAAAAGCATTGAGCTCTTTGATGGTCTCAAAATACTGCATTATTCTGGTACTTGTAGTAAAAATAAAATCATAGTTCGTATTCGAAGAAAAAAAATCCGAAGGGAAATACGCGTTCATGTACGTATTTCTTACACTAGCAACACCAGGAGCTGAATACCATGTAAGATTTACAAACTCAGAATGACTAGAACTTTCACTAAACTTAACATTATCGCCATCAATAATTGTTTTGCTGATCCTTTGCACCCTTTCCGCCACGCCGTTCCGAAACTCAATGGTGTCGCAAACCCACCGCTGACCTTTCTCGTCCGTATAATTGCCGCCGGAAGATACGGGGATTCCGGGCAGGCCGTTTGGTGTTGGAACGATGAGCTTCTGGGCGGGCTTGTATTTTTCGTAGGAAGTCGCAACTGTGCCAAGTTCGATTTGAGGATAAATGACTTTATCAATCGGTTCGCCTACATGATTTTTTGTGAAATAGATAAATAAAGCATTATTATTAAAATCAAAACGCAGGTCTCCACCGCTTAAAACTACTTTTCCATCAGTCGGATTATTAGCATTTAACATTGTATCTGAAAATTTAATCTTGCTCAAAGTCACACCATACTCAGAAGTAGGCGTTCCCACGCATCTGATTCCTCCATCTGTCTGAACAGTATATTTAACCCCTTTATTCTCGACTTGCGCTCCTGCTCCACCTAACACTGGATACGGGAACGGAATCAAATTCTTGCCCAGCACCTCAATGCCTATCTCCCCGCTCTGCCCTACGCTCTCTATCTCCTGCGGATAGGACGGGGACGGAGAGGGTGCGCCGCCGGTGTAGGGCTCGTAAGGAATGGTAGCATCGCCAACGTTAATCATAAGCCCTGTAAAGATTGTTGTTTTACCGTTCGATTCATTATAGGCTGTATCCGAATAAATGGTAAATGACACAACCGCATTCGTAGCGATCATAATCACGCTTTTTGTTTCGTGACTCATATTTCTATAAACACTATTTCCGTCCACATATTTCATTGCGCATTGGAATGTAATACCCGCAGGTACTCTATTCGCCGATTTTATAGACACCCGGTATCCTCCTGCTGGCAATGGATTTTTGAATTTGTATTCTTTTAATGTCGTTACCACTTCCTTTTCGGAGCACGGCAGGAGGTTTGCCCCAGTCGTGCTCACCTGCGTTGATTTGCCGTAGAGGGTAAGGGATTCCAGCCCACGATTCCCCTTTGAATTTTCCAAGAGGGCGGGGTTGCCGGTAACGACCGTGAGCACAACGCTGTACGCATCGGCTACCAGCACCAAGAAATGCTCCTCTCGTGTCACAGGCGGAAAGACTTTCCCCTCTCCGCTGGCAATCGCCGCCCAGTAATATTCTAATCGTGTCACAGGCGCAGGGATGCTTCCGTCCCATACTCCTGCTACTTTTGCCATGTAATATTGCAATCTCGTGACAGGCTGCGGGGTGTTTCCGGAATAATCCCCTGCCATAGTCGCAAGGTAATATTCGTCATTAGTCACAGGCTTGGGCGTCTTGCCCTCATATGTCCCTGCAATCTTCGCAAGATAATACTCTTCTCTGGTTATCGGTTCCATTACTCTCTCCTCATTAGCAGCAGCTTCGCGCCCTATATATGCGTCTTAACAGTCTCCTAATATCCAACATATCTGTCTCTGTATACACGCTCAAGACCTTTAATGCCATATACCTTCGTGTCTTTCGCCGTCTCTCCCATTCAATCATAACTTCATCGACTGCTCTTTCTATTTTTTCATAGACTTCCCGCAGCATTCTTACAATTTCTTTGACCGCGTTTTCTACATTTTTCAAAGAATCAAAGAGTTCATTCCAGCGATTCTCAACGCGTCCGATGTCTCCGATCCCCTGTCCTACAATCGCAAAATCCATGCTTATTCCTCCCCGAACAGCCCCGTTCCCTTTGGCTGGGCTTCCGTCACCATTGCCTTCGCATCGTCCTCTGTCATGCCCTCAAATTTTGAGAAATACATCCACGCGGGTACCCTGCCCTGCACAACATAGCTCCACCAGCGTGCCCTGTCCTCTTCGCGGTTGTAAGTGATGTCCCCGAAGTCGTATACCACTTCATAAACCCCGACAGGGGCAAGCGCGTACAGATCTGCATACACCGACATGGCATATATAGCATCATTCAGACAACTCTCCAACTTGTCCCGCACGTCCTTAATAAACTGGATGGTTCGCTGCTGCTCCGCTTCCACGCCCGTCGCTGTCTGGATGCCGCTCGCTTCGTTAAAAACAAAATAGCCGTTAGAGAACCCGCATTTATACCCTATCTGGGACAGGAGAGCATTGATTCCGTCCAGGCGTGTGGCTGTGTTAAGCTGCGGCGAAATCTCCTGATAAAACTCTTCCGGGCTGTTGCCGAACACGTTTTTTACATAGTGCGGCAGCTTAACGTCTGGGATGCGCCCGTTAAGGTTCTTCCCGCTGTCAAACATCAGCCTGTCATCTGCAAGGATGATCTTCTCGCTGTCATATATCTCACCGGCGTTCCGGCTGTATGCGATGTCCAGGTCTTTCATTTCTTCGATTGCTTCCGCGTATATCGGCATTCCCAGCGGAGAGGAAAGGTCTACGTTGTTGGCAGCAGGGGTGCGGAACACTCCGTACATGGGGGCATCAAGTCTTTCGTTCCCGCCCTTGAGAATCGGCGGCGTTTCCTCCAGCAGATCAGCCCACTTTGTCTGCTCCAGCGGGATAGGGTCGCCGAGGGATTCACTGCTCTTTGATACATACGCCCTGTTGGATATCACATACGGGTATATCACGCCCGCCTCTGTATGCATCTCGACAAACCTGTGATACTCCAGACGTGTATAATGCTTATCGTTATCCGCATAGCTGTCTTTAAACACAACGCCCGTTATCTTCCCGTTATCGTCCTGCTCCGTCACGATAAAATCCATAGGAGTAAACATATCAAGGCCGCCGCCATTAGGCTTTACAATGATCGTGCCATAAGCACAGCCATACTCTACCCAATGACGCATGCTATAATAGGCTTTATCAATCTGCTCCTTCAACCACGCCCCGCGTGCGCCGCCGTCAACCTGGATTTTAATCCCCAGCGTGACGAGCCGCGCCGTCTCGGAGCATACTGCCTTTGCAAAATTGATAGTCTTTATTCGATTATCTGCGTCTAACCAGTACGGCGTGCCGCGGTAGATGTTGGCACACTCTGCGACCTTTGCCATCATCTGCGCAGACGTGGTATCCTTTACCCTAAAATCTTTCTCAGCCTGCTTTTTAAATATCATATTAAACCACCTTTTGACTGTCTGTATAATTCCCATCTTTGCAATACCCCTGTGCCGTGTATTTGCCCCGTTTACGGCATTTTGCCGTTTGGTGTATATTCTTAGGCTGTGTTGCCTCTGCGGTTAAATTTAGATTCAAATGCATAGCGTGTAGCATCGATCGAATGGTTATTTGCATCCGGATAACCGCTGATGATGTTGCCGTCTTTGTCCCGGTCATATTCGTATTCGGTAAATTCGCGGAATACATTCGGTGTCCTGCGCTTGTCTATAACGATCTTTCGCCGCATCAGCCACTTCATTCCATATTCGATGCTACCGGGTCCTTTTATTGCCGGCCGCGCCGGAAGTCCCATGCTTCGGTAATCGCTTATTGATTTCGGTTCGGCGCTGTCGCAGGTTATGTGGTAGTCCGTATAACCTTTTTCTTTGATCCAGTTTGCCGTTATTTCATTCGATTCTTTATTGACGTAATGCTCGTCAATAAAAAAAATCGTCTCGCTGTCCGCGTCATAATAACACCTGACAAACGCATACGCATCCGGATACCACCCATAGTCAACGCCCTGGTAAATCGTATCCATCCGGGCTATTTCGTCGTCTGTGATCTCGCGCAACTCAAGAAGCTCAAATACGTTTCCACCTGTCCCGACTGCGTTCCCTAGATACTCATGGTCGTAGGCGCGCGGATTTGTGAGCCTTAAGTGCTCTGCGCTGTCAAAAAATTCATCTCCAAGCCACTCACGCGGCACACTTCTGTAGTCGCTTTTGTGGTTGTATGCCCGTCTATCTTCAATTTGCACATATTGATTTGCCCAGTTGTTCCGGTTGATCGGCGGGTTGAATGTTTTAAACACGACATAATTATGACCGCCACGCAGGACTGACTGTTCCGCCATTCGGATTTCTTCTGGTCCCTTAAAGATGTCCAGTTCCTCGAACCAAAGATATTTAAAAAATCCTGTGGCTGCCTTAATGGATTTTGTCTTTTGTGCCTTATCCAGACCCCTAAAAATGATCTTTTGTCCTGTTGGAAGGTAGGTAAATTGCATCGGGTTTACATTGCCGCGCCAGTAATCTGACACGCCCAGCGCATCTATCCCCCACTGGATCTGGTTATAAACAGAATCCCGCAGCATTGCGGAAAATTTATGGAATACTGCCGCGTTTGCCCCCGGGTTTTGCATCATGCCAAGCGGGAGCTCTACAGACACAAAAGAGGACTTTCCTGATCCTCGTCCTCCGTACAGGTTATAGTACTCGTGTCGTCCTGCCTTTATGTCCTTATGCACTTTGTAAAAAGCCGGAGCAATTAAGTCTGTAAGATTTATCCTTGCTGCCTGCTGTACTTCCATTTAGTCTCCCTGCTTTTCTGTTTCCGCGTCTGGGATATCGTCAATAATCGTGACCTTCCCGGATGCCGCAACTTCCATCTGGTCACGCTGTCCTAACCACTGCTTGCCTAACCAAATAGCCATTGTCGGATTCGTCTCTGCATGTTTGAACTGGAGTCTCCGCAGGCTTGCTTTGCCCTTCTGGCTCTTTTTTTTATAAGTCTCCGCAAATCCCTCTTTGTACGTCCTCACGCACCATCTTTCAACGGTGTCCTCGCTGCATCCGATAACTGCCGCAATCTCCGCAAGCGTGCACTGAATCGAACATAAGTTCTCGAATACTTTTTGATCAATTTGTATTCTTTTCCGTCCGCCCTTGTTTACATTATCAGACATATATACTACCTCTTTTTTATTTATTGTTTGTTTTCAGTTAAATGCTCATCTTCTGCCTGACATTTTTTTAAGATGATCTCATTGTTATCCCCAATAAAAATTTGTAACGGATCTGATTCTTGGATGTTCAACCTTCTCCGTACATACCTTGGAATTCTTATTCTTCCAAGATCATCTAATATATACACTCTTCCTATTGCTTCCATTTCTCCTCCCGGGTTATTTTGCTATGCAAAAACATTATTTATTCAATAAAACAGCTTTTGCCCCTGTAAATTTTTCCCATCTGTCGACAATAACATCCACATACCGTGGGTCGTATTCCATACAGTAACCGCGTCTTCCATTCTGCTCGCACGCAATGATGGTTGTACCTGATCCGCCGAACAAATCGAGAACTACATCCCCGCCCTTAGTGTTATTCTTGATCTGGTAATCAAATAACGGGATCGGCTTCATGGTCGGATGCATGTCATTTCGTGTGGGTTTGTCAAAATTGATTACTGTTGTCTGCTTCCTGTCAGAAGCCCACAGGTGCCCGGCTCCTTCTTTCCAGCCATACAGGCACGGCTCGTGCTTCCATTGGTAGTCTTGCCGTCCCATCACCATGCTGTTTTTGTTCCAGATAAGGCACTGCCTTACCGTCCAGCCAACGTCAAAGCATGCTCCCCTAAAGTTGTATCCCTCGCTGTCCGCATGCCAAATGTAAAAGACCGCGCCTGGTTTCATGACCATGTCGGCGTTGCTAAAAGCATCGATCAAAAACTGCCTAAAATTATCGTTGTCCATCTTGTCATTTTTTATTTTAAGCTTGTCTTTGGTCTTGCCCTCGTAATTTACGTTGTATGGCGGGTCTGTAAGCAGCATATCTGCCTGTACTCCCCCCATCAGCTTTTCCACATCTTCCAGCACCGTGCTGTCGCCGCACATCAGCCTATTATCACCCAACTGATAAATGTCACCCAGTTTAGATTTCGGCTCTGCAGGTAACTCTACCTCAAATTCATCTTCAACAGCTTCCTCGGCATCGTCCTGCAATGCATCCTCGAATCCAAACAATTCCATGTCAAGGTCGATAATATCGTCAAGTTCCGCATTCAGCAGGTCAAAATCCCATTCAGCTTTTTCAGCTACTTTGTTATCTGCCAGCCGGAACGCCTTTATCTGCTCATCTGTCAGGTCGTCAGCAATTATGCACGGCACTTCACTCATTTTAAGCTTTTTTGCAGCTTTATATCTTGTATGCCCTGCAACAATAACATTGTTTTTATCGATCACGATCGGAACCTTAAACCCGAACTCTTTGATGGATTCGGCAACGTATTTAACAGCATCATCGTTCTTTCTCGGGTTATTCTCGTATTGTTTTAAGTCTTTCAGTGCGATGTTAATTATATCCATGTTTCATGCTCCTATTCCCTCTGATTTTACCATTTCTTTCTGTTCACTTTGTACCCGATTCATGCTTACATCCATCATGTGGTAAAAAAAGCCGCTGGTAACCGTAAAAATCTGTCCTGCTCTTCGCTGTAAAATTGTCTGGTAGAAATTTTGATTACGAGCCCCGTTGACAGTATGGCGCGCTGAAGCTTTTTCATGACGGCATTACAATTCATATCACACCCCCATACAGTTATTATTCTATTTTACCATTCTCGTTTCCTGATCCGCGTACCCCTTTTACACAATTGCATGTCCTTCCAGTATCATATAGCTGTTGTATAGATATATCGTTTTCCTGCGATACCCATAAAAATCTTTCCTCCCGATAGGGATGTTGCATATCTTTGAGATGTTGTCATACCCCAGCCCTGATGTCAGGCTAAAAAACAGATATTGCGCCAACTCTGCATATGCGCTTTCCGCAGCCAGAAGCAGCAGTTCCAATTCCCTACCCTTTGCGTTTTTGCACTTGTCTTCTATTTTTTTTACCTCATTGTATGTCAGACCGTAACCATTAAAGTATGTGTCCCTTGTTCCCACATTCCCCACCTTCTTTCTTTTTGCTTTATTTTTTTGTTACCCTATCCCAGTCCCGCAGGATTTATCTGTGTAGACAGAGGGAACCAGCACACAAGCTGGCGCGCCGGATCTGACCGGTTAGGTGTAATTCTGCGGCTTCCCCTCTGTTTCGTTAATTTAATCTTCTAACCACCTATTATCCAAATAGCAAAATTCAGTTACAACACCTGCAGTCAGAGCTATCCATAAAGCCCAGAACATTCCATTCGCAACACTATGCGTACAGCTGTCTAATGCTTGCTCAATGGTATATCCACGGAAAAATCTGGAATTATTTGAAATCGTCCCGTCCGATAATTTGGTATATATGGTCCCTGTATGCTTAGGGGATGTCCCGTAATACCTGAACCGTACCTTTACAAATTCCCCAGACTTCCAACTATATTCTCTCCCAGATTTTATTGTCTCTATGTAACTGTCCAGAGAATACGGGATTTTCTCATATGGAAATTCAATACCACAAAATCGAATATTTTCCGAATGCCTGACTTCCCAATCCTCTGTTTCCCATTCGTAATACACTTCTGTCTTAGTGTGTTTTATACCTTCTGAATCAGTTTCTGTAACATTTCTTTCATGCCGTTCATATCTTTCCTTTACTTTTTCTACATGAAGATATTCTCCTCCAATTTCCTCGAAGGTTACTGTATCGACTGCCTGTAAATCTCCATATACAAAAGCATTACCAACATTGGTATCCATTCCATACCGGAACAACTCCGGCGTATCAATGTGTACAGCCTTTTGATATTCAGCGTTTTTGTCATTCTGCATATCGGTTATTCCCTCGGATATAAAGGAGCCGATTATCAGCATGACTGCTGCTATTGCAACGCTGATTATGATTTCACGCTTGGTTATTTCCATATGCTATTCCTCAAATAAATCCTGAGGTGCGTCAATAGGTGCTTGATAATCCAACCGCTGAAATTTTAAAATCTCATAGCCTGTCCAGTCGAGGAAGATTCTTGCTGGAAACTTCTTTACATACCTGTTATAAGCTGTTACGGATTTATTGTAATTTTCCCGGTACTGGGCAAGCATGTTTTCGGTAATAGACAATTCATTCATGAGTTGCTTATAATTCTCATTGCTTTTCAATTCTGGATAATCATATGTAACTGCCGCGATCACAGTATTTACATCTTCTACACTGTTCCCTTCGCTCATTCCATCTGCAAGTCCAGTCAATGTTTCTGATTCATGCCGATCATACTGTTTTACACAGTCTGCCAGATTATAAACCAAGTCAATCCTGCGTTTCTCCTGCACTTTAATGTCAGATTTGGCAGTATAGACCGATTCTTCAAGGCTGATTGCCCGGTTCTGTACTGACTGCACTCCAAACACACACGACAAAACTACTGCCACTACTACTCCTACGATAATCAATGGTAATTTCCAATTTTTCATAGTTCTTTTCCTCCTTTTAAATACTCATTTAATCCAAATCAAACCTATATTTCGTGTACTGCGCATAATCCTCCTCGCTAAGGTACAGGTAAAACCTCAACGACTTCGATCCATCCTCGTACACCTTCCCTACCGCAATGATCCGGCTGGATTCATCGCAGGCGTAAACATCTTTTTCTAAAAATTTTTTCTCCCTGCGTTCCCCGTCCATCTCGTATATAACAATCGCTCCACCGTCCACAGCCATATAATTTATTACCGGACAAATTATGGTAATGTCCCTTCCATAATCGTAGCACCCACTTAAAAATACTGTCATGGCCATCACAACGGCTATTGCTCTTATCTTTTTCATAAGCTTCCACCTCCCATAAATGTCCTCATCATTTGTTTCTTCCACCCTGCAAGTTCCTCCGTTGTCTCCAATCCTTCACAGGTTCCTCGTTCGCTTGCTGCCCTGTTTGATATATCTCCACCTGTTATCGGATTCCACGCTCTATCATCTATATAGACATCTGCTTCCACCTTCCGGCAGTCCCCTCCGAAAAATTCAATTCTTTCCGGAAGATTTTCATTCACGGCGTCAAATTTCAAACCATGTCCATGACACCACTCTACTGCATTCTGAAGCAGCTCCCCGCTCCGGCAGGTCCACAGGATTACTTTATCTCCCTGCTGCCTGCGTCCGACAAGATAACCGATCAACTCCTGATTCGGTTTCCCGATTTCCGGCCACCTGTTTTCACACAGCGTCCCATCAAAATCTACAGCATATGCCTTGCTCATTTCCTTTTGTTCCATCTTTTCCCAATATCTCCTATCTCATAAACATCATGTTCCAGCCGCCTGATCTGCTGCTCGGTCTCCCGGATCATTTCACAGGCGTCTATGTAGTCGGATAAAAGTTTCTTATCATTTTCTTTTTTCATTTCCTCCAATTCTTCCTGACTGTATTTCCGATAGCTGATCCCATAATTTGTGAAACCACCGGACTGATATACTACACATTTTGACATTGGCTTGACCTCTTTCAGTTTGGCAACGGCTCATGATCCTTATCTCCTGCTATTGCTTCCCGAATCCTGTCTGCAAACAAGGCACATGCTTCATCCACAGATGATATATTGTCCCTTATATCCTGAGTCGGTATATCAAGTTCTTTTCCAAGTTCATAGAATACATCACAGACACCATCTGTATAAGTTGCTTCTTGTTCCGTCTTCTCATAATTTGCGCATTTAAAAAGATTTTCAGCAATATCAAGTCCTTTGTTAACTCCCTCCATGTAAGATCTTTCTTTTTCCGATCTAAGCTGTGAGGCTCTTTCCTGCATTACTCTTGACTCATCAATCGCTTTAAGAGCCTTATCTGTGTCAATATTTTCCGCTTTATACATTCTTTTTACCTCCATTAAACTTTCAGTTCAATGAACCAACTTTCGTTAATCCATCAACCGCATAACAACCTCTATATCCCTCAAGCCAGACGGATAATGTCCCACATACCTCTGTTGGTTCGGTTGTTACAATAAATTCCTTGTCTTTATTTTTCTCTGACACATAATATTTGTCATTCATAATTACTTTATCTCCTTTTCGGATCATCTTTTCTACCTCCGTAAATCCTTATTTAATGGTTTCTACATCAAAGAATTCTTGTGACTTCCTCTCCACAATGCATGTTATGCCACTTTTGGTTGTTAATGTCATGTAATGCGTTGTATCCCCTAAATCAATCATTATCTCCCCATTTACTACTTGTACGGTTGCAAAAACTTTATACCCTGTAAATTTCAGTTTAAATCACTTTTCAACTTGGCTTCGGCTTCCGCTCTGGTAAGGAATATCCTTTCGCCAATGTCGCACGGTAAATAGCAACTCTCACCCATATCAGCGTCATTTATAGCATCAATTCTCATAACAGTTCTGTCTTTATGAATCTGCTTGATATATAACTGGATAACGTGCATCATAATAACTGGCTCTTTCGCTCCCTTATTTACTCGATACAAAGTATCTCCTATCTTGCATGGCAACCGCAGGAGCAATCCCTGCTCCTCATCATCTTCGTAGGAAGCAAGTTTTTTATAATATGGCAGATCATCAATGTCTTTAACCGGATGCACATTCCAAGGATAACCCTCGCATTTATCTTTCCAATCTTTTTCTGTCAGTCTCTTCATCTCGGATTCCTCCTAAACTTTCAGTTTAGAATGTATTCCAAATTTTCAATGAATTCTATCAATGCGTTATTTCTATCCTGCAACTTAATCACATTGTTCAGATCTTCCTTTACATCTTCTCTGTCAGGTTCATCCTTTAGCAAATTTCTGGCATATTGTTCCTGTTTATATGCTCTATTGACAAAATTCTGGCACATTTTTTTCTTATCATGCAGTGCATTTTTAATATCCTGCTGATTTTCAAGTGCCTTGATTGCCATTGAAAAAGCGCATTTTTCATTCCCATACATGCACCCATCATTACACAATTCTGGAATACATCTATTGTTACATGCTTTTTCTTTTATTTTTTCTATTGCTTCATGTTCAAGCATTCCATATCCTCCTAAACTTTAATTTACAACATTACCAGTTCATCCCTATTAATGAGCATACTGGCAATACTCCTTGTTACATGCGTCTTAATTTCTGCTTGAGAATGGTTTTCCTGAGCATAAGCTTTGACAGAATCTAAATCATAAGCATATCCTGTATCATCAAGATACTGACAGATAAAGTGCTCGTTATCTTCGGAAGAAAGTCTATGCAGCTCGTGTTTTTCTGTAAATCTTCTTTTTACCGCTGCATCCACGTCTTCGATTAGATTAGTCGCAGCAATAATTATGTGGTCATTTGTGACTGCGTCTAATAACTGTAACAGACAGGTTGTACTCCTCGATATTTCTGAACTCGCTCCATCATGCCCATACTGTCTCTTCATAGCGAGGCTGTCGATTTCATCCAGCATGACAACGCATTGCTGCTGGTTGATGTACTGAAATAAACTTGTTAGGTTTTTGGCGGTTCCACCAAGATAGCTATCCAGCATCCTGGAAAAATTCACATACAGATATGGCAAACCCAATTTGTAAGCAACATATCTTGAAAATGCAGTCTTTCCGACTCCACTCTCGCCATAGAGTAATGTTGCATTCAGATACGGGATCTGTTTCTCCATAAGCTGTAGGCTTACCTTATTCATGTTCTTAATTAGCTCAAATAACTTTCTTTCATCCTGCGTTAAATAATATCTGTTTTCTAGGTAGGTATTCGTGAGATCTTCCATTGTTGCAAACTTTTGTACGTCCGGTGGCAGACTAATCAGGTTCATTCCTCCTAATCGCAAAAGGGTTTTATATTTTTCCACGGCATTATGGTTTTTCTGAGTAGTGTCCTCTGCGCAGCAACATAACGCTGCAGTCTTTGCTTTTGTAAAATTATTTTCGGCTACATATCTCACCAGATTCAATTGATTTTGTGTCATTCCCATTTTCGATTCTCCTTTTCTGTTTAATCTATGGTCATATTTTTTCGATTACCTTCCGATACAGCTCTCTGTACTCTTCCAGCAGTGCTTCGGCTCTTTCCGCCCGGATCATCAGCTCCTGCACCTCCGCATCACACCTCTTCTGCGGCTCTGCGGGAATTGCAACGCCCGGAGCTTCCACAGGCACTTTCTTGGCTACATCCTTTTCTACGATCTGCGGTTCAATCCCGATCGACGCTGCAAGCTTGTTTTTAATATCTGCCAGCTGCTCATCTGTTACTGTACGGAGGTATTTTTCAAAACTTCTGTACGGTGCATAATACATTTTACTACTGGACCCGTACCGCAGCCCCTCGCAGTTTACTTCGATATCTGTGTGTATGCTCTCTTCTTCCAGGTTAATTACATATGTCATCGCCCCGTTATCTGCTACCACTAGCACGATCTTCTCTGTTCCTGTGACAGTTCGTGTTTTCCAAACTTCCCCGGTTCTATTTTCTCTTTCCATATTCTTGTCCTCCTGCAGTTTCCTGCGCTTTATTCTCTCTTCTCTTGCTACCGCAATGATTGCCCGGCAGGCTGTTTCATCGCGGTAGCCCTCTGCGTTTTTATACATTTATATCCCTCGTAAAAGGTAATTGCATCTGCCCCGCAGGAACGCATCCTGCAGCTCGCTCTTCCACGCCGGTTCTGCCTGTTCCTGCACACGCTCCACCATGTCGCACTGGCAAACAATCTCTGTTGCCCATTCCCGGATTTGCCGAAGCCCATCCGCATCCGGTGCGATACCTGCACGCCGTTCGATCGAGAGCGCCAGCTCCCTGATCCGGTTATCTGCCGCCATCCATACCGGTTCGGCATCCGGCGGCGTTTTAATCCATATTGCCATTGTCCTGTCTCCTTTGTCCTATCCTGTCAGTATCCTGCTCCAGGACAATGCTTTCTCCGGCTTTATAAATCCGATACAATAGCACACCCGTCAGGATTATTAATACAGTTATTATCTTTCGCATTTTTCCCTCCTGAGCGGCGCACATGCCCGCTCCCAGCTCTCTGCCCATCCATCCGGCTCCGCTCTCATAATCTCGTAGCCGTCTTTTGCCTTTACGCCGTGGTATACGCGGCTGGCTATGGTCTCGCGGGACATGCCCGGCAAATACATAAGCTCTTTTGCTTTGTACCGTCCCTGGTACTTATCGTTCTTGTACAGGTCGTACAAGATTATCTTTCGTCCCATTCCGCTTTCCTCTCTTCTTGCACCACTGAGGACTGTTTGCCACCTTCTGCTCAATCAGTCTCATATCTGCGATACACAGCCTACGGTATCCGTCCTGTTTCTCCTTGCGGACCAGTACGCAGGATTCGCAGCCATCGCAGTGCGGCAGCGTTGCTTTTATCCTGCTCCTGTAGTCCCGCTGTTTCTGCCGGTATGCTTCCGGATCCTCTTGCCTCCGTCTGCGTTTTAGCAGCGCCGTTATGTCGGTCTCCGACATGATACAATCCGGATACTGGCAGGTCCTACAGCTTGGATAGACGCAATCTTTCGTTGTCCTCATACCCGCCTCACTTTCCCAGCAGGGCAGCTTCCAGGCTGTCCATGTCGTAGTCGTGTTTCATAAATTGGTTATACTGGTCAACGCTGGTCTGCTGCCGCTTTGGCGGTTTCGGCTTCTTGTACTTCTCCGGCAGATACTCGTCAAACTTCAGCTTCCGCAGGAAATTTTCAGCGTTCAAGATATATTGCGGCTGCGTGCCGCGTATCTGGCAGGCTTCGGCGTAGTTCTGCGCTGCCTGTACAAGTTCGTCAGCGTCTACACCAATTCGCAGGGTGCTTAAGTATTCCACAGCCACTCCCGGCAGGTCTGCTCCTGCCTTTGGGTAAGCTGCAGCAAAGTCCTCAAACCGCTCTGGTTCCTCGCGCGATATTGTTTTGGATTCGTATTCGGATTGGATTGGATTACGGGGACTATTGCAATCATCTGCAATCATTTGATTGCAATTGATATCAGATGATTGCAGATTCTCACAGTTGCTTTCTTCCGCTGGATATTTGCTTTTTTTCGCTCTAACTTGCTGGTGATCTCCCCAAGTTGCCATGTGTAAGTACGGTCGTCCCTGAACATAATATTCTCGGACCAAGCCTACAGACGTCAACTTCTGCAGGGCATCAGCAATCGTCTTATTTGTAATATCCTTTAGCGGAAAGCACGTCCCGCGGATAATCGCAGGTCTTCCGTCAAATCTTCCATAATCGTCACACGATACGATTAAGCGGTAGAACAGGACTTCTTCAAACCAGCTCAGCTGGTCAATCGTATCTGATCGGCAGATACTTTCCTTTAAAATCCTGTTCGGCATCTTATCCGCCTCCATTCAGGCTCGCAAGCCATTCATCCATTGTGATCTGGTTCTTTTCCAGCTCATTTTCCAGCGGCTTCTTATCTTTTCGCAGATACCGCTTCGCTGCATCCACATTCATGCGATTCTCAGCCGTTCTGGAGCTTTCTATTGCCATCCAGTTTCGAACCAGATTCTTTTCATCTTCCGCCGGTCTAAAGTACCCTTTGCCATCCTGCAGATTGATAATCAGCTCTGCATCGCAGTCGTTTTTATTTACTTCTGCGATCAGCCGCCGCACCATTCGATCGCTCATGTGCGTCGCGGTCTGCAGCCAGCGCCGGGATACCGCATTCTCGTGCCCGATCGGGATGTAGTCCAAAATATCCACGTTTCCTCCATTCTGGGGATGCGCCGCTTGCCCCCGGCGCTGGGGTAACAGGAGGTCCCCGTCATGCCCGTGATATATACTCCCCAACAAGTCCCGAATCAGTAGTTTCTTTTGCCCGCAGGCTGGTGTTACAACCATTTATGATAGGTAACGCTGTCCGGCGTCCATCCGGGGTAAAGCTCCCGCATGTAGTCCTGCAGCATACTATCCATTTCCTTGTGCAAACCCTTGTTACCGTTATCCAGTAAACTGTGATGATATCTGCAGCCCAGCACACCATTCTGCTCTACGCCCAGCCCTAAGTGGCTGCGGGCTACGACGTGCATTATGTCCTTTGGTACAAGATCACCCGGTAAGGCGTGCTCCATGTGATACAGGCGGCGGCAGAAAAAGCAGTCCTGATCCCGCTCTATAATCTTCCGGCGGGTTTCTGGGTTAAATTCCAAGCGGCGTGACATCATGCTTTTTCGCATACTGCACCATCATCCTTTCCAGTTCTTCCGGTGTAAGTGTTTCAATCCCGCACTCCTTACATTCAGATATAAGACCATCTATCAAGCGGGACATTTCCTGCGTGTTGTACTGGCTGGATCCCTTAATTCGGTAATACTTGCAATACCGCACGCCCTCAAATTCGACAATAATTCCGGTCGGCTTGTAATGCTCATGTTTGTATCGCAGGTAGTCCTCCGTCTCCGGTAAAAAGTGTATGATGCAGTTACCGTCCTCGTCCTCTGCCAGCGTGCCGTAGCTGTCTAAGAGCTGGTTATGTAGCTCTTCGTGGCTGGTCTGCAGGGCTTTTGCAAGCTCTCCCAGCAACTTCCAATAGTAAGCGTTTGCGTCAAGGCTGCGTTTGTCGGAGTGCTTTTTCAGTGCCATGTCCAGCCTCCCGTCTTTCTGCAGCTGGATCAGCTGTACAAGCGATGCGCCCTGCAGATCCAGGGTAAGCCGGAGCTTTTTGTCAATCGTCATGCCAATATCGGCAATCTCAGCCATGCACTTCATGCGCTCACCTCTCTGTCAGGCAAGCCTTTAAGCCTCTTTATGCAGTCTTTAATCTGCAAGTTACTTAGGCTCCCCAAATCGGACGCTTTGTATGTTTTCAGGACGGCTTTCGCACCGTATCCGGTGCGCTGCAGCTCTGCCTGCATCTGCCCGATCAACTCTGCCCGCTGCTTATCTATCGGGGTTTCTGCCTGCTGCATAGTGGTTGGCGCTTTCGGATCATCGTATTTTGTCCTGTCTGCATCCCAGTAGACGTCTGCTCCGACGCCGAGCTGTTTGCAGGCTACAGAGATCGCATCTGTGGTCGCCATCTTGTAACACTCGTCCGATACATAAACGCCGTCTTTCTGCCGCGCTGCGAACATGCTGCCGCCGGTTCCTGCGATCGGCATCGACCACTCTCCGCCGATCTTTACATACAGTTCGATGTCCACAAACGCTGCGATTTCTTCTCCGTGCGTTTCCAGCCATTTCCGAACTGGTTTGTAATACCAGCCAATTCCGCAGGGTCCGAACTGTTCCGTCAGGCGCTTAATACGCCACATCGGATTTATGTCGGTCTTGCCTTTCAGCCGTCCCGCCGTGATCGCCTTTTTCGCGGTTTCCGGGACGCTGCGGCAAGCGTCGTAGATAGTCATGTTTTCCATCAGATCATCTCCCAGTCGATTCCAACACTATCCAGATACATTTCAAAGGCTTCTTTTCCTTTTTCGGACAATGCCACTCTGTATTCGTAGAGCTGCGTGTCCTCTTCGGTGTCCGGGGTCAGGCTTTCGATTACTTCCTGCGCTCCGGTTTCCCGCGCCTGCTCTACAGCTGCCTGTTTCTCTTCTTCCAGCTGTCTGCGCTGTGCTTCGAGGGCTTCCTCAGCCGCCCGACGCTGAGCTTCCCGTTCCTCCAACACCTTCCGTTCGGCTTCCAGCTTCTCGCGTTCCTCCCGGCGGATGCGCTCCAGCTCTTCCTCGCGCTGCCGCTCCTGCTCCTTTCGGAGAATTTCCGCTTTCTGGGCTTCGTAGGCGTTAATGCAGGAGATCGCTTCCGGCAAGCTTAAAGTCTGCTTGTATACATCCAGCGCTTTAGATTCGGCATCCGAGCGCATCCCGCGGATGGTATCCAATGCAATCCGCGCTGCCGTCGCCTGCGCTAAAACCTCTTCTCTGATTGCCTTTTCTTTTGTAGTGGCGTTTTCCCATTTCGGGTTATAAATCCGCTCCAAAGGAATAATGTCCGCCAGATCACCGACCAGCTCCGTGTAAATAGCTTCGATCAGCGCTTTTTTCTGCGCAATTCGATCTTCCTCAAAGGCTTTAACCTGTCCGTCAATCAAGGTGATTGGCTCGTCAAACAGGTTAATCAGCTCTTTTACCTTCGGCTCAAAAGTATCCCAAGGAGCCATGTATTTCTTTTTCGCGTCTCGGAGATTGGCAGTCAGCTCTTTCTTCTCCGCCCGGAGCTTTGCCAGCTCTTTTTTAGCGTATCCCTTGCTTTCCTCTGTAAAGATTGCGCCGCCATATTCTTTCAGGCGATCCTTTATGTAGGCTTCTACTTCTTCAAAATTGCAGGATACTGTACCCTCCTGCTGGGTAATCACTGCTCTTACTTCTGTCACTGTATTTCCTCCTTTGAATATTCCTGTACTCGTTTTTTCATTTCCCTGAAAAAATAATCCATCGCAATTGTTGTCGGGATGCCTGTTCTTGTATTCGCATCACAAATTGCAAGGGCTGCAACACTCGCGGCAGCGGCGACAACCGAAGCAGTTTCGATTTCTTTCACTCGCATACACATCGGGCGAATTTTAATCTTCCCATTGTTTTCAAGGTACATTCCTGCATAAACGCAGCCCTGAACCTCTTCCACAATGCGTTTATCGCCTCCGGCAGAAATGAAAACGCTAATATTTCCCATTGCTTTTCCTCCATTTTCTGTTTATAATTAAAAAAGGATTATTTTATATAACCCCTTCCGATGCAGAGCCAGTCCGCCAAGATCCAGCTCTGCATCATTTTTTTACCAGCTCCCGCGCCCCGATCAGAAACGCTGCCGCTGCGGTAATTGCCAGCGTCGCCGGGAACCACTGCAGGTCTGTTGTCTCCCACAGGATCACTGCCGCTGTTATGCAGTTTGTCCCAATTCCGAACATTAAATCTTCCATAGCTTGTTCACCTTACTTTCTTTCTCTCCCGAACATCTGTAAGATCTCGTCATCCGTAAAATGTAATACTCTGTCAAGCGCCCAGATCTCTCCCAACCGGATTGTTTCGCCCTCTGCTTTCCGCTTTACGAGGGTGTTTCTGTTTATTATGTTCCGGCGGTCAAGGTCTTTCCCTGTCAGCCCGCTGCGTGCCAGTCCGACATTGATGACGCGCCGGACGGCTTCTTTGCGGTCCGCATACACCCCAAGTGCTTTTGTTTTCGGCATCTCTTTCACCTCCACATCCAATATAGATTTGTTAAGATCAGCGCGGCCATCGTGATTCCCCACGCTATGCGCCATCTCTTTGTCTCCTGCTTTGTTTCTTCGATGATCTCTACTGCAAAGCTGTCTTCTCTTTCGTTAATGTCCATACCTCCTGTCTCTTGTTTCCTGCTTGTCCCCGTCCTATACTGTACTCACAGGCTCCCGCCAGAGCCGAGTACATAGAAAGGAGCGTTCAGACGTTGGAATTATCATCGAGACTCTATCATTGCCATAAAATCAACAAAAACGTAACTATTCTTGAGGATTACGAGATTGTTGAAGGAAAGAAGCGCCTAGTGCGTTGCTCATGTCCATATCATGAATACAAGGATAAGAAGCCGCACTGTGATGGGAATACGGAGTTTGGTTTTCCGTGCAGTTATGCAAAAAGTCAATAACCAAACTAACAAGCTCATCACATCTCTCGCTTGGAGATAGGTAACAATAAAGCCGTAAGTCGCATTTGCAGCAATCCCCAGACATATCTTTGCAGTGCTTGCTGACGGCTTTATTAAATTCCACTGCGTTCATCATTCGCTTTCTCACCTCCCCTCTTCGCCGCTTACTGCTTTTTCTAAGTCTCTGCGAACCCGGAAAGCGTTCGCATTAGAAAGCAGCACCGCCCGATCTTCTTTCGGAAGAAGCAGGAGAATTGAAACAAATTCCTTGATTTCTTCCTGCTCGTCCGCTGTTATTACGTCTTTCAACATGTTCACTTTTATCACCTCGCTTTGTATCTTATGACACAATTATACGTCCCATTGACACTCTTGTCAATAACTATTTTGTTGACAATGGCACTTTTTTCTGATATGATAAGTGTAAAGGCAGGAAGGTGGTGATAGATAATGAAAGAACGCTTGAAAATATTGAGATCAGAACTTGGATATACACAAGAAGAGTTTGCAAAACGACTGGGCTTAGCAAGAAACAGCATTGCAAATTATGAAATTGGGCGGCGCGAACCTACAAATGCTATCATATTCTCAATATGCAGAGAATTCGGCGTAAATGAAGACTGGATCAGGAATGGTAATGAACCGATGTACCTACCTGCAAGTGACAAACTGGAAGGATACCTCGGACAGATCTCAAAGGGCGACGACACCTTTATAAAGGACTTGATAGAGGTATATATGGAGCTTGACGAAACATCAAAGGAAGCGCTGCGGAAAATCGCCTATGCAATGGCAACAAAATATAAGGAAAGGGAGCAACCTTAAAAGCTGCTCCCACCCCTTACTTTTCGATGAAAACTTTAACAAATGAATATATCTTTTTTAAAAAGACCTCATTGTTAATCTCATCGACCATATTTTTAATGAGCTGTTTGTAGTCCATCGTGCATCCCTCCCAACACGAACATTTGTTTGATTATATATTAACACAAGGTAATATATATTTCAACAGATGCGTACAGGGAAACGCGGTGAAGCGTCGAACCTACGCGGCAAAAAACGACAGACTGCGCAGGTTTTGACAGAATGTTACACATGGTTATATCGCTGCGGCGATTAACACATAAATACAATATGAGGAGGATAAGATTATGGCACTTATCACATGCCCAGAATGTGGGAAAGAAATCTCGGATCAGGCTTCTGTCTGTCCAAACTGTGGCGCTCCGGTTGCAAAAAAATTCTGTCAGCACTGTGGAGAACAGATTGACAAAGATTGCGTGATCTGCCCTAAATGTGGGAAGCAGGTGCAGGAATCAGGGCAGTCGAATGTTGTGATCAACAACTCGGCAAGCTCAAGCTCTTCTGCAAGCTCTTCTGCAAGCTCTGCTTACAACCGATACCGGACAAAAGTTGCCAAAAACAAATGGGTATCGTTGATCCTCTGTATATTCTTAGGATGGATAGGCGCACACAAATTTTACGAAGGCAAAGTCGGCATGGGAATTTTATATCTTTTCACGTTTGGCTTATTTGGAATTGGATGGATTGTTGATATTATTTCTATTATTTTCAAGCCAAATCCCTACTATGTTTAATAAAAAAAGAAAGCCCCGATGCTGGTAACACCGGAGCAATCAAGAAAACTATACAGCACATGAGGTGATGGTATGTTTTCCCTCGCAAAAAAAGTATACCACAACCTCCTACACCTGCATAGGTGTATTTTTTATACCTAAAAGGAGGATTAACTATGGCAACAGCAAAAAAACTCCCGTCTGGATCGTGGCGGATTCTGGTGTACTCTCACACGGACCAGGACGGCAAACGGCGTTATAAATCATTTACGGCGCCCACAAAGAAGGAAGCAGAATTTCTGGCGGCTGACTATCAGATGAAGAAAAGCATCGACCTGACTTGTAAAAAAATCACTTTCGGTGAAGCGCTGGATAAGTACATTGAAGACCGGAGCGCTGTTCTCTCGCCCAGAACGGTTATGGATTACAAACGGATTCGGAAGAATGAGATACAGTCCCTAATGCCTGTGCAGATATCTGAGATAACGCAGGACATGATACAAAGGATTGTAAACGAGGACGCCAAAAAGCACTCGCCAAAAACAGTGCGAAATACTCATGGGCTTATCAGTGCCGTCCTGAAGGAGGAGCGACCGGAATTTGCATTAAATACAAGGCTGCCACAGAAAAAACGTCCAAACCTATACGTCCCGACTGACAATGACGTTAAAATGCTTATGTCTGCCGTAGAGGGGACAGAAATGGAGCTTCCTATTCTTCTGGCTGCATTCGGACCGATGCGCCGTGGAGAGATATGCGCCCTGAACAGCTCGAATATAAACGGTAACACTGTGCACGTTTCGGAGAATATGGTAATTACGGCAGAACACAAGTGGGTCATTAAAGCTCCAAAAAGTTATGCAGGAGACCGATACATTGAATATCCAGATTTTGTTGCAGAAAAATGGGAGGGTCGCTCTGGTAGAATCGTAGGGCTAACCCCGGATCATATCTCCAACAAGTTTACCCGAATTTTAAAGCAAGCAGGCATCCCGCATTTTCGCTTTCACGACCTCCGGCATTATTCTGCCAGCGTGCAGCACGCACTGGGAATCCCGGATGCATACATCATGCAGCGTGGCGGGTGGAGTTCCGACGGAGTTTTAAAAGATGTCTACCGTCACACGATGCAGGACAGACAAGCCCGTATGACAGATATTGCCAACAAGCATTTTTCAGAATTGTGCAACACAAAATGCAACACATAAAAAAAGAACCCTTGATTTTCAAGGATTCTTGAAAGGCGCGAACCGGATTTGAACTCGTTTAGGATATCTGCCTAAAACCCTATATTTACGGCATCTATTGATTTTAAGCCATTTTAAGGCACATATATGTGTGTGTCATATTATGATTTTATTCGATTTTACATCATTATGTGTAAGTATGCAACACAAAATGCAACACACATATGCCGGATACTTTTACTCCGATCAAAATTTCGTGTCATACATCATCAAAAATAAAAAGCTGGGAGGACTTTGAATGTCCTCTCGGCTTTTTGCTTTTATTCTGGTTTTTTCTTCACTCCAACATCTTAACCTTATGGACAATCCCATTTATTCCCATCGCCGCAAACTGCTGCTGGATGACCTCTGCCTGCGCGCGTGTCCAGACGTCTGCCACAGATACGGTATAAATCACTCCCGGCTCTTCCGCAGGCTGCGACCATGCCGCAGGATCATCATATGCCATGTCAAGGTCTACATCTCCCTTGATGCCTGGAACCTCTCCACAGCTCGTGTACTGCCATCCAGATATATCGCTGCCAACATCGGGCTTGTATTCCTGATCCGGCTCGTCATCAAACTGCATCGTGCGATAACCTTTGTAGTATCGAGCCACCCACAGCCGTGTCCCAGCAAACGCGTCAAAGTCCAGCCAGCGCTCCTTATAAACATACAGCCCGATATATAGCCCAAATCCGTAACCAGCCGTCGTGATGACTTCCTGTGCCGCTCTGATGCACTTTGTCAGTTTTTTAATGCCCAACGGATGCAACACATCTTTGTCCTCTACATCCCACCAGACCATTGTTCCGGTCAGCCCGTGAGACTGTAATAATTCTACGACCTGCTGAGCTTCTCCACGCGCCGTTTCCGGCGTGGCTGCGTAAGTATATTTATAAACTGACATCGGAATGCCATGTTTCCGGCATCCATCCAGATTTGCAGCAAACTGATGATCTTCTTTGCCTGATCGGCGCACACTGCGCAGGATTGCGAATGCAACTTTTGACGCTGCAACCTGTGCCCAGTCTATCGCCCCCTGATTATCTGATACGTCTATCCCTTTCCACATCATATATCCTCCACAAAACACAGGGCGACAGAAGCCGCCCAAGAATCACGCTTAACCCTGCGCGGGAGATAATCGGATCACCTTATCCTTCCTGTACTTCTTTCCATACACTATCTGTTCCTACAGCTCCAGGCTCCCATACATTGTTATCGACAAGCGATTCCCAGACCTTACTGTTGTGTTTTACCTTATCGCCTTTTTTATATCCGTTTGTGCTTCCCGGCTGCTCCCAGTCCGGCGTTACGTTTGGGTCTGGGATAAGAACTTTTGCGAACAGGGACGGTGCCGCTTCCGGAGTCCACTGATTCTGTTTATCGTGGTCAGACAGGACATTGTACAGCACTTTATTATAAGTGCACCGCTGCCCTTTTGTCAGATGTGTTCCGTCCTTCAGTGCTTCCCATTCAGGGTACAGCGACGGCACGAGCAAAGCCTGTGCATCCGTGTTATCCACAGCGCTGAATTTAGCCTGCTCTAGCATTGCCAGGAGATTTTCTTTCGCTTTTTCCGTAAACATATCATTCGCCCTCCAAGATTCCGTTAACTTCGTTGATGCCGGACGTGATGCTGGACACATCGTTTTCCAGTTTTGCGACTTTATCAGTCAGTCCCTCCGGCAGCCCTGCTTCTTCAGCTTTTTCCATATGCACCGTACATACAGCCACATGGGATTCCACAAACCCGCTTTCTGTGGTTGCGTCCTCCTGCTCGTAATTGATGGATGCTATCACGTCAGGCGTATATTCCAAACTCACGAATTTTTTGAACCCAGCATATCCGCATATCAGGTCTGTCCCAACATAATATCGCATCACAGCCGTGTTTTCAGAATTGGAAAACGTGTCGATGATGCTTTTTACATCGCTGCTTTTTATAGAGATTTGCAAGAATTTCCCGCTTTGGGTAATTCCATCAATCTCCAGTTCTTTGCCAGATTTAAACACGATTTTTTTCATGCTTTTACCTCTTTTCTGTTAGTGTTTTAGATTTTTGCTAAAAATTGCAAAAGTTAATATTTTAATGTAATTAATCCGCCCGTTTTATCACCCCATTGGCTGGGTCTGCTCTTACTGCCAACTTTAGCTCCAACAGTCAGATGCCCTTGCGCATAATCATCTTCAACCGTAACTACAAGGTCATCTCCATTCCAACGCACACATCCTGTAGTCCACTCTTCGTTTTGCCCGGCTGGAGGGTCGATCCAATACCCGCCAACCCCCGCAATGGTTCCGGATCTACCCAATTTTTTTAATACTGGATCAGCACCTCCGGTTTTAAAATTATACGTAATCCATTTCCAAACAGATCCGGGATCTGCTTCTGAGCCGCGTTTGTTTATGTCGCCCCAAGCGGTATTTCCGCCGTCTGTGTAACAAGTGCCAGAATAAAAGTCTGCGTTATTTACGAGGATATTAAACACAAATGATGTATGTTTTATTGCCTCTGCGTCTGTAAAGAGATATCTCAAAGCCTTTTGGGCATGCACACTTGCATCATCCGATAATGTAATATTATAGTTTAATACAGGGAGTTTGCCTCCCATGTCACTATTTAACGCATCAATATTTGTTTTTGCATTCGCAAATCCGTTTGCGATTCGCTGTTCGAGGTCGTTCATGTTTTTAGTGTTAAACGCATCGCCCTCCTGAGACACCTGTCCCTCACTGCGGGAAACGTCATACGTTGTTGATTCTCCGTTTGCAACGTTTCTCAGAAGCCTACGTCCTGCAAATTCCACAAGGCGGGCTTTCCATTCTTTCGGGGTAAACCATGTTTCTGCCATTATAAAATTCCTATTCCTTCCCCGGCGTAGATTTCATCGCCGCAATAATAATAACTGCCCATAACTCTGTCATATACATATTTGACATCGTGCAAGATCCGTTCTATGGCGTTCCATTTTTGATAAGTAGTCAGCGGCTGGTCTGGTGTGGCAGGTGTATCTTTCAGAGCAATCCACGCTTCACGGATCCGCTGCACGTTGTCGCGGATCC
>ERZ1034949.209-NODE-209-length-40838-cov-40.784224_pt1 | contig 40838 bp, 61 predicted proteins | sample MGYA00520590_ERZ1034949 | MGnify/ENA primary metagenome ERZ1034949 (study PRJEB33766, sample SAMN09781752) | gut metagenome | biome: gut microbiome | host: Homo sapiens | place: Madagascar | study: EMG produced TPA metagenomics assembly of the PRJNA485056 data...
GCTCCGCGCCTTTTTTGGTTCCCTGGATGTCCTTTTCTGCCTGCGTGATGAGCTGGAGCACAGTGGGCTTGACCGCCGCACCATACCCCAGCCGGATGCAGCCAAGGGCGTAGAAGATAAAGCCGCCCAGCATCAGAGCCAGAGCCACCGGGCTCGGGACGGCGCTTAGGATTTTTGCTGCTGCGTCCATGCGTTTTCTCTCCTCTCATACAAAAACTTGTCGATTTCCTCCGCACTCTGCTCCAGTGCTTTGATATTATCACCTGACAGCTGAGCGCCTAAAACGGCGCGGTTGGAACGCAAAAGGATGGTGATGGCGTTTTCCAGCGCCCCAAAATGCTCCAGATCGCGGCCCAGAGCGGCAGAGTGGTTAGAGTAGCCCGTCTCAAGCACTCCCACGCGCCTGTCCAGCTCATCCAGCCGCTTGTCCTGTGCATCGTTGGGAGCCTGTGCCTTTTTGATGTACTTGTGGATGATGTCCAGCACCTTGTCCAGCGTAATCGCTGCCGCGCACGCACTGCCCAAGATGCCCACAATCCAAATCAACGCCTCTTTTTCAGTCATGTGCCCTCCCTGAGCCGCGTCAGGCCCTTCTTGCGGATGATACGGGGGTAGTTGATCTCGGTCACGTCGAGGTCAACGTTGCCGGAGATGCCCGGCACAGAGCCCTTGCTGGTGTGCTGGTGGGCGTGGTAGATGTAATCCACTTTGGGCGTTTCGCCCGTGTAGTCGGCCAGCCAGACGTCCCAGCGGCCTGCCAGGCGCTGCATGTCCAACTCATAGCTGTAACCCGTGTAGGTGTACAGCTGGGCATAAAAGCCCATGGTTTCCACCTTTTCCAGCGCATACGCCACCACGTTGGTGAGGTCAAGCGTGGAGAGCTTTTTGAGTTTGTTTTCTTCCACGTCCACGCACACGGGCATGGTGAGCTCTTTGCCACGTACCGCTTCTCGCACAAGAGACAGCTCTGCATCTGCCATAGCCTCGCTGGTGGCGTAGGTGTAGTAGTAGACGCCCACGTCCAGCCCAGCGGCCCGGGCGCCGCGGTAGTTGCGCTCAAAGGTCGGGTCGATGTACAACCCGTCCACTCGCTTGGAGAGCTTGCGGTTGGTGCTCACCGTCTTGAGCATGACGCCCTTGTAGCCAGCCGCTTTGACCTTGCGCCAGCCGTCGAGGGTGATTTTGCCCTGATACCGGCTCACGTCGAGGTATCGGTAAGGCAGCGGCCCGCCCCAGCCGGGGGGAGCGGCGCTCTGAGTGTCCACTGTGGACACGGGGGCAGGCTCTGCGGTGGAGGTGTCTGCCGCTTCCTTTGCGTGGGCAAGGGCGGTGAAGAGGTCGGAGAGGAAAGTCAGGAGGTTCATGTGGTCACGTCCTTTCGATTTTTAGTGAGGTAAAGTCCTCGTTAGTTAATTATTTTTTCAAAACCTCGTAAAAGGTTTAAAATAATATTTCCTATTATTTCAGAATTTGCTTTCATCGAATCGGCATCATATACCGATTCGGCTCCAACAAAAGCCGGAAATCCCTCACAAGTAATTCCAATCATACTATTCAATACTGCTTGGGAATCAAGACACGGTTGACTTTTCCACTCATCAACACGTCCTAAAGATGTGTCCTTACCAAACGTTAAGCCAAATTCTTTTTTGAACCTAACAGTATTGTCTGATATTTGTCTTGTACACGCATCATAGACAATATCACTGTAAGGCAACCCGATGTATGGAATTGATAACCAATTTACGTTTTTCCAATCAGTTAGAACTTGTTTCCCATTTGTGTGAAAGTCAATCAAAAATAAAGCATCATTATTACTCTTAATCCAGTCATCTATTAGCTTTGTTTCTGGTTGGTCTAATGCCGTATTTCCTTTTTTATCTCCTGCTACAAAACCATCTTCGTAGTTCCTGTTAAGATTTACGTCGTTTGCGTTTTGATATAAATTATTATCAAAACCATACCTATTTGCTATGGGGATTATTGATAATTCAACATTTCCACGAATATATGCTAATGCTTCGTTTTCGGTATAGTTTTCGATAAGATCTTTAGCAAAATAATACAGTCCATATACCGAACCTTTTTCAAAACCATGCTGACCGCTTACTATTAAAATCTTAGGTCTTGTATGCGGATTTTTACTAAGTTTTTCGTACAAAATTGACGCTGGCTTAATGGTATATGCAAACATTTCAGCCCCACTGGAATCATTACCGAGAGTCGTTACTGTTGCATTTGTGTCTTTGGCAATCAATTTTTTAAATTCTTCCAAATATTCAGAAGCGTTTTTGTTTGTATCAAAATTATACTCCGATTGATTTCCCTCATAATAAGTAGTCGGCACACCGCTCAATGAGATAAACGGTCTATTAAACCGATTTACAATTCTAAAATTGTCTAAAACAGTTTTGTAATCTTCGTCGATTACAGAATCATCAGATGTCTTAACACCGAATTTAATGTATAATGCACCGCTTGGTTTTTCACTATCAATACTCCTGTCTTTACTTGACCAGACTAAATTATCCAAATAATTAAAATTTACATCATAGTAGTACACGCTATAAGTATACTTACCGTTGTTCCTTACGAACAAATCGTTATCAAATAGGTAATAAAATTTTGTTATAAGCCTAGACTGACTTTCCACAAAAGCACCATTTATATATGCTTTCATTTCAACATCGTTATCATCTATTTTTGATTCTATTTTTTTTATTAACGATTTTTCTAATTTTTCGTTTTCAACAATTTCGTTTTTTTTGTAAAGTAGCATAATTGGATTATCAGCAGGCGTAATCGCTCCGTTATCATCTCTGACTACTGATATTCTGTACAAAAAGTTGATGTCAGTACCGGATAATGTTTCTTTTAAATTCTTATAAGATTCAACAAAAACGCCATTTGCATCATATTTATACAAGGTGAAATTAAAAATTTTTTTATCAGTAACTAATGCTTTATTAAAAAAAGGGACATACTTTTTGCTTCTAATCCTTAATTTGGTTTCTGCACCGTCAGAGCCATCATTTAAAATATATCCATTTTCAAAAATCAACGGATTATATCTATTTGTGAGATATCCATTATCAAATGCAGTCAAGCTAAATCGGTCTGCTGTCGCTTCCGTTAACTGCTTCACATTCCCATCCAGCTCTGTATAGCTCTCCGGGATGCTCTTGAGCGCGGCTGCGGCTTTGGCGTCGATATCTTTTTTAGCCTGTGCAGAAGTGGAAATAAGATTATTTCTGGTTGTCTCGGCGTCGGCCATGGCTTTTTCCAGCTGGGCGAGGTAGTTGCCAGCGATGCCTGAGAGATTGAAGTACATTTCACTTTCTCCGGTATCCTCGTACCCATCATTTCTGACATCCGCCATGATGGGCCAGCTCTTGAGCATGTAGCCTTTGGCGTCAGTGAGGCACAGCACCACGGTCAGATGGCCTGGGACGCGGAGGGCCTGACGGGCCAGCTCACAGGTGACGACGTTGCCGGAGACGGTGCAGGCGGCACGTTTGCCCGCGCCGTCCTCGAGGGTGTCATACCAGCCCTGATTTTGGGGGCCGAAGCCACGGTACATGATGCTGTACACCGCGCCAGCCGGGGCCGTGTAGGCCGCGCCGCTTTTGTAGAGTGCGGCCTGGAAAATACGGCTCTGGCTTTCGCCCTCAACGGCGCCGAGGCTCTGAGGGAGCCCGGGGTTATCAAAATCAATTCTGATCTGCTGCATAATCGTCCTCCTGTTTGATGGGCACAAACGCGCCGTTGATGTACTGGTATCCGCTCAGATCGCCCTCGGGCAGGGCGTCCACATAGGCCGCCCCGTCCGGGAGCTGCTGGAGCGCATAGCGCGGGTTTACTTCTCCGCCGGAAAGTACCACCCGGGTGTCCGGGTCGTAGTTGATCATGATCATGGCATTTCCTCACATAAAGCCGTAGATGTTGACGGGCACGCAGCAGCTGTTGTCCGTGTAAAGCGTCACGCCGTCCACGGTCACTTTGCCGCCGCCCTCGGGGATGTCTGCATAGCGGGAGGCCGAGTACTGGCCCTGCTGGAAGACGATTCGGTCCGGGTAAGTGGTGAAAAGCCGGCTTTGGCTGTAGTTCCAGTTAAAAAGCCCCCGGGTGGTTTTACCCGTGGTGCTGCCCACCACCGCGATGGTGGTTTGCAGGCCGCTTTCGCTGGTAAGCTGGCCATTCGTGACGCTGCCGAATTCGATGGAGATGGTGGAAAAGCTGCTTAAATCCAGATTCAGCGTCTGCGGCTCAAAAGCTTTGGCGTCGAAGTTGTGCCAGATGGAGACGTTGTTGCGCACGCCGTTGAACTCCAGCCCATCATCTTTGATGGTAAATTTGTGGTTTCCGGTGCCAAAATCCACGGTGCCGTCGTCTTTTTCGGTGATGTAGTCGGTGGCCGTCTTTCCAGCCTGAACGGCTTGCCACCAGGTCTTTTTCGTTTCTTCCCGGTCTTTTACCACCGCTTTGGGCAGCTTTTGCTGGACGGTGCCGATCCCGATGGAAGTATACAGTTCACTGAGCACATCATACTCCGTCTTGGTGATGCGGGCCGAGGTGCCCACGCCCAGGCGCAGATACTCCACCCGGACGGTATCGCCCCGGGCTATTTTCTTGATGCCCTTTGCGTTTTTGTACTCGAGTGTTTTTTCCAGCTGTACCATGCTGGCCGTGATATTTACCGGGATTTGTCCCAGCTCATTTTTCTCGATAAATTCCTCGGCGCTCTGCCTCATGCTGGCGTCCGAGGGCGCTTTCTGGTAGCTGCTGGAAAGGTCGAGCGGGTAGATTTTTTTGAAGCTGGTGATGCTGGTAGCCGCGATGGGCGAAAGATCATAGTATTTATTTTTCTTGCCGCCCCGCCAGTAGGGATACACATGGGTGTACACCTCTTCGAGGTTCCGCTCCTGGGTCAGGTCGATGAGGTTCACGCCGTACTTGATGACTGCACCCCGGTCTATCACGTCTTTCCGCTTCAGGGTGCACTTGAGGCCGTCGAAGATCCACACGCCCTTGTAGGTCGAGGCGATGTTGTTGGAGCTGTTGGCCAGCATGGCAGCACGCAGGGTCATGGGCTTTTCCAGCTCAAAATCGCCGCTGGTGCCATTGTCCTCCGTCACATCGCCCGTGTCCGGGTCAGTGGATCTTTTCGGGGGATAGTCGTAGGCAAAGGTGAAGTTGCAGTCGCCCACAGTGTTCATGAAGAGCTGAGAGATCACGCTGTCCAGGCTGCTGCCTGAGATGGGCTTCAGGATGCAGTCATTGAGGTCATAGCTCAGGTGGTGGGCGTAGACCTGAAGATTGCCGTCCATGGGCCGGATGATCTTGTAGATGCGGAAAGGCTGGCTTTTTTCCTCGGGGGAGGGCTTCGCCAGAATGATGCGTCGCTCGGCCAGGTCTTTGGCGTGGGCTCCCACGATGGGATAGGTCATGGTGAGGTCATACGCGCCGTTTTCCTCACAGGAGACTTTGCAGCTGGTGGCGTCCGCCAGCGTACCCAGCCCGTGGCCGGAAAAATCCAGTATGTTGTGTTCAAAAAGTACAGGTTTCACAGTGTCCACCACCTCGGGGTCACGATCACGCCCGTGATGCCCCCGCTCCAGCTGACGGTGTTTTCACCGGGCTGCAGCGTGGGGTACGGGCCGATGGTTGTTGGGTTGATGTTGGTGCCGTCGGCCAGATAGGCGTCCTCGGTCTCGCACTCCAGAAAAGCGTGCTGTTCGGAAGAAGTCGTCAACTTGAAAGTGTGGTCGTTAACTTTCAGGGTGCCGTCCTGCCCGTTGCCGGTGATCTCCCAGAGCGGCTTGGCCGTCTGGGCATAGGGGTTAAAAAGCTTCTGGCCGCTGGTCAGATTCTGGGGCTGCTGCCCGGCCACCGCAAAGTGGCGCGGGTCGCAAGAAAACTGCACCTGAAACCGGCCGTACCGGTCGAGGATGTTCGTGGTGTTGCTCATGGTAGCCGTGGCCCGGTAAAAATAGCCCGGGTCATAGCCGTCGGCCAGGTCATGCGGCCCTGGGCTTCCACAAAGCCAGTCCTTGATGGGCCGCAGCTCTTCCGCCGTGGGCCGCTTGCCGTGGAAGTACAGCTGATAGGTCACGGTGATGTCGTCATAGTAGCCCAGGTCGGCGTGGAGCTTGCCGCTCCGGCCCGGCACCACATACTCTTGCAGCTTGGCAGCCGGGGTAGGGATGCTGGGCTTGTACTCGATGTGCGCCCCATACTCCTCGCTGCTGTGGCCGTTAAAATACAGGTATCTGTCCACTGCTTGCGGCCTCCTCGTTGATCATCTGGCTCAGGCGGTCTATGGTGTACTGGGCCAGCTTTTCCTCGTCCATGCCGGGCTGTGCCTGGATGGTCATGGTCACGCCGCCCAGCTTGACCGTGCTGGACTTGTAGTTTTGCTCGTAGGATGGTGACGCCATGCCCACGTCGTACTGCATCTGGGTCTGCAAGTCGCTGCTGACATCCCGGGCCGCATTGCGCAGGACATAGGCATTGTTTTTCAGGCTGTCCGCCATGCCGTGCACCATGTCCGGCATCCATGTCTCATAGTCCCGCAGGGGGCCCTCTTCAGGCCTTGAAAAGTGAAGCACTTTCCACACAGTTTTTGCCACTTTCCACAAAGACTTAAAGAGTCCACCAGATTTTGCAGCGCCTGCAGCAAGGCCGGATGCAAGGCCTCCCACCAAGTCAAGCCCCCATGTGGTGCCAAGCCCTTGCAGGCTCGACAGGTTTACACCCACCAGATTGCTCATCACAGACAGCATCATAGTCTGCAAGCCGTTGGCCAGTCCGCCGTTCTGGGTGTTCATGTACCCGGTAGCAAAGGCCACCAGGCCGTTGGTGATCAGGCTGCCCACGTCTACGTTGTCCCAAAAGCTGTCCCAGGCGCGGTATCCTTTGGCCATGTCGGAGAACCAGCTGCCCAAGGGGCTCTTTTTTAAGCTCTGGGCGGCTTTTTCCAGCCCTCCCAGCTTGGTGTCCAAGTCAAGAATAAAGCTGGAAAAACCGCCCAAGATGCCCTCGGTATTTTGGAGATCAGCGTTTAAATCCTCGGACTTTTCTTTCACGTCGGTCAAAACGCCGTTGACGTAGGTCTTTGTCTCGGTCACGGTCTGCTTCTGCCCGTCTTTGATGCGGGTATAGCAGTCTGTCACCACCTCGGTGGCAGAGATCACCGTGTCCTTGATCTCGCCGGTCACGGCGTCCACCGTCTTGGCCGTCTGGGTCGTGGTCTCGGTGGTGCGGGTGATGTTGCCCACCATGTCCTCGGTGCCCTTGACAGTCTCGGTGCGGGTGTTGGTGGCCGTGCGGGTCGCCTCGGCTACCGCGTCGCTGGTGGTTTTAGTGGACGTTACCACGCCATCCAGCAGAGTCTGCACCCGCTTGAAGTTTTGCTCCTGCCCATCCACCACCTGAGTCCAAGTCTCGGTGATGGTCTGGGCCGTTTCCTTTGTGGTGCCTTTCAGCTGCTTGGTGGTGCCGTCGTAGACGTTGTAGGTGTTGTCGGCGGTTTCGGTCACCCGCTTGATGGCCCCCACAATGCCCTCGGTGCCCGTCACCAGCTCGGTGGCGGTAGAGGTCACGCTGTCGGCCAGCTTTTTGGTGTCGGCTGCGGCTTTTTTGGTCTTGGCCGTAGAGCCGGAACCGCTTCCGCTTCCGCCGGTGCCTGTGCCCGATGTCGTCGGGCTGGTTTTCGGCTTGGACGAAGAGCGCCAATCTTCCCACTGGTCAGCGTTGGCCACGCGGTCTTGGTGCTTTTTCAGACGTTCCTGCCTGGCTTTCTCAAGCTCCTGCTGCTTTTTGGCATTTTCTTGCTGCTTTCGGTCGTCTTCGTTGCTCAAGATCGCATTCGTGAAATTCTGAGCGCCCTCAAAAAGGCCACGGCCAAAATTTTTGGCGGCATTTAAGCCGGCACTCCAAAAATCGCCGGAGCCCAGCTTTTCAAGCAGCTGTTCCAGCAGGCTGCCGCCAGCTGCTACCACGTCACCGGCACCGGACAAAATGCCCTCGGCAAATTTTCCGGTGAGTTCGCCGCCTTTTTCCAAAATGCTGGGTAAGTCTTCAATCACTTTACTGCCAAAGCTTTCCAGCAGCGAACCGGCCGCAGAGACCACCTTGGGGGCATTTTCGACGGCACCGTCAGCCAGCCCGGCCGCGATAGAAAGGCCCGTGTCCACCACACTGTCCATGTTGGCGTTGGCATAGTCCACAAAGCTGTCGATGGCATTCCCGGCTAGCGCGTTTCCGGTGGCGATCATGCCCTGTGCGCCGTTGCTCTGCAAAGATTCTTGCAGTTCCTGCACCCAGGTATTTGCCAGCTCAACGCCCTGCCCAAGGCCATCCGTCAGGCCCTCGGTCAAAGAGCCTGCCAGCTGGGTGGCGTTGTCTTTCAAGGTAGAAATGCGGCCGTTTAGCGTCTGGCTCTGGGTCTCCATAGCCTGATAGTACCGCCCGCCCTCAGACGATGCGGCCATGAGTGCGTTGGTAAGCAGCTCATAGCTGACCGTCATTTTCTGGGCTTCTGCGGTGCTCTTGCCGGTGTAGTCGGCCAGGATGCCGTAGACATCAATGCCAGCATAGGCAAATTGTTTGATGTCTGCCGCCGTGGCTTTGCCCGCGTTTTTGATCTGCTGGAGGTTTTGCGCCATGCGGCTCAACTCGTCGTTTCCGCCGCCGGTGGCAGAAACGGCATCACCAAGAGCTAAGATCACTTTGCGGGAAGAATCGGCATCCACGCCGGTGGAGATCAAAAGCTGGTTTGCCTTTACAAGTCCAGCCGTATCAAAGGGAGTGCGGGCAGCATCCTGCTTGATCTGCTCCAAAGCAGAGTCCGCCGCTTCCTGGCTGCCCAGCATAGTGGTCAGTGCTACCTGATACTGCTCCAGCTGGGCGTTGTAGGAAACGCCCGCATTGATGATCTTTTTGCCTGCATCGACTGCCTTGGAGCCAGCAGCTTCAAAAGCATCCGCAATGAGATTTCCTTTTACGACAGCTCCAGCCAGATCATCGAAAATACCTTTTCCGGATTTTCCGGAAAAATTTTGCAGGCTTTCGGTGGCCTTATCCGTTTTGGCTGCAAACTCTCCGAGGCCGTTTTCGGCATCGGAGAGGCGGTTTTTCATGTTGGCAAGGTCAGTATTGGTTTTATTGATGGCTGTGCGGTAGGCGGAGGCTTCCACGCTCATTTCGCCATACTTTGCCACAGCCTTTTGCAGCATTCCGGTCTGTGCACTTAAAGCCGTTTCCTGTGCTTCGATTTGCTTTCGGAGAACTGCTGCAATGGAGGTTGCACGCTCTTGCGCGGTTGCATTTTTCCCCAAAGACGCTGTTGTGGCGTTGAGCTCAGAAGAGTACTCTTTCTGCTGTGCGATGATGTTTCTCATCTGCTGGCGGTACTCCTGCTCGCCCTCAACGCTGATTGTTGGGCCAATGTCCGTTTTATTTGCCAAGCTTTACCACCTCCTCACTCGATATTTTCCAGTTCATCCACGTCAACGTGGATTTTTTGGCTTGCGCCGTTTTCGATTTGCATACACGCCATATAATCCAGCATCCGGCCCATGGGGCAGGCCAGCGTTTCGCGCTCGCTCATGCCCAGCTTGCGGCCGTAGTATAAAAACCACGAGGTGTTCAGCCGGATTATGTGGCGCTGTCGGCGTTTTTTGGGCTGTTGTCCGGTGCCGCTTCGATCTCACGGGAAGAGCCGCCCTTGAGGGCCAGCAGAACGCTGTTCCACAGCTGGACGATCTCTGCGCCGGAAAGAATCGCTTCCAGCACTTCATCTTCCGGCAGCGGATGAAGCGCTTTTGCGGCCTCGATTTCTTTTTCGTCACCGGAAAATTTGGCAGACTGGAGGAGATAGTTGACGCCGCCGTCGCACAAAGGGCGTGCAGCGGCCAGCACAGCCCGCAGAAATCCGGAAACTTCGTCCTTTTCTGCATGATCTGCAATGCTCTTTCCGGCAGCGCTGACAGAGCCGAAGCTCTTTTCCAGCACATCTGCCGCGCCAATAGTCAAGCAAAACGGATATTTTTTGTTTTTGATGTGAGCCCAGACGATGTACTTGTCTTCCATGCTTACTTATCCCCCAGCACTTTCTTGATAAACGCCACGGCTGCTGCCTCGGTGGTAAACAGCGTTTTGGGCATGATCTTCCACACCTTTTTGGCGCTGTCGTCCCGCAGGATGTTGTAATCCAGCGTCTGGGTCTGCCAATCCACATCTTTTGCCTGGGTAGTGCCGTCGTCGTTGGGCACCTTGAACTTGATCTTGGTCAGAACGATGGCTTTCCAGTAGCTCTTGCCGTCGCGCTGCACTTTCTTCACAGCACCCAGGCCCAGGTAGGGCGGCTCCATTTCCTGGTCATACTGATACGTTTCCACGGCTTCGTCGGTGGTGACGCTGTTGCCGTCCTTGAGGCCCATCACAAAGGCCTCTTCCTCGGGGGTGAGGCCGTCGATCTCACAGGAGCCGGTGCCGCTGGTAAAGGTGCCGCCGCCCACGGTCTCGGCCAGCTGGTCGTCTGCGTAGAAGTCGTTGTCGTCGCTGGTGCTCACGTCGATGCTCATGGATACGGAGCGGCCCAGCTTGCGCACGCCCGTATAAGAGACCACGCCGCCCTCGGATGCGTAGGTGGCAACGTGGATATTGGAAAAGCCAGTGGTCACAACACCATTATTGTTTGCCATATTTTTCCTCCAAAAGATAAAAGAAAAGCAAGGTGTCCACAGTGGACACCTTGCCGGGGTGGTTATTCGTCCATCAGTGCAGCGATTTTTTCGTCGATCGTCACTTCCATGGCGTGCTCCGCTTTTTTACGGATTTTTTTCACAGCAGGAGCGATGAACGGCGTTTTTTTACGAAGACTTGTTCCACTTTCAACTTCACGAGCAAGTTTCGCACCTTTTTCCACGCTGCGGGCAATCAATGCGTTCGGCTCACCCTTGGGGTAAGTCTTGGTGCGCACTTCGTTGTACCCGTCAAAGCCGATCTTGGTATTCCAGGCAAAATTTTTGTTTTCCATGACGGCGATGCCAAGGCCATCATGTAAGCCTTTTGCTTGAGCTTCGGTAATTCCATCAAGAAGAACGCCGTTCGCTAAATCTTCTTCAGAAAGATAAAAATACGTTTGTCCTTTCGGCAAGCTGTGAACGGTAATGTCATCAATGGCGGCGTCGATTGCATCCGCCGCAACTTTTGCACCCTGATACACAGCCTGCTTGCAAATTGCATCTGTATTTTTTTCAAGAAGTTCAAGCTTTGTAAGATATTTTTCAGCGCCTTTTGCACTTATTTTAGCCACAGCCTGTCACCGTCCATCTCCATTCATAGTGCCAGATGCCGCGGTCCGCCTCATACTGCACCGAGTTCAAATACCAGGTAATGCACTCAGAGGCGTCAAAGCTCGTCTCTAAGGCCTCGCACCATGGGTCAAGCTCGATTGTTGTAAAAAGGTCTGTCGTGCCCGTGACGGCCCTCTCTGCGTGCTTTCCGTCGGCGCTGAAATCATCCGCGCCATCTTCCTGCCACACAAAGTACCGCTTGGACTTCATCCGGCCCCCGTGGCTCACCTGGTCGGTGACTGCCGTGTGGGCTGCAATGATGCATTCACTCCACGTCATGGTCGTCCTCCTTGGTCAGCCGGGCGTCAAAGTTTTCCTCCACGGCCCGCAGGCTCAGATCCAGCGCGGCTGGGTAGCTGCCCTCGACAGCCTGCACCGTGTCGATGCGGTAGCGCTGGCCGTCTTCGGTCTGGGCCACGTCCTGGGAGCTGATCGGGATGCCCGGGCAGGGCACCCGCACCACCCGGACGATCTCGGCATTGTTCTGGCGGCTGAGGTACAACCGCTTGATGCCCAGCTGCCGCTCCTCGTACCGCAGCACGCATTTCTGGGTGAGCTTGTACACAGGCTGGCGGCCCGCCGGGGCCACGTCGGTGACGCCATAGATGATCACCGCGCCGCTGTTGAAGTTCTGGCTGATCTCAGCCGTCGGGCGCGTCGGCAGCTTTCGCGGCATACGCGGTCACCCGCCTTTCATTTTGTGCGGCCAGGATGAGGTGGCGGTAGTTGTTCTCGAAGATATCCGCCGCCCCGTCCCGGGTATAGCGGATATAATCAAACAGCAGGCTGCGGTGGAGGCCGGGCTGGGTGTAGTCCTGTGCCGTGCCGATCTTTCCATCCAGATACCCCATGCCCGCCACGGCGATGCCCCAGAGCTTTTTCTCCAGTTCATCGTCCTGCCATGTGATATCCAGATAGTTTTTGATGTCGGGCAGCAGCGCAGGGCGGATATTATCCCACGCGGTCGTCATGGTCAGGATTTGGTCACGGTGACGGTGTAGATCTTGGTGGTGGTGCCGTCCTCAGCCGTCACGTTGATGGTCACGGTGTTCTCGCCGTCTGCCCAGGTCGCAGCCTTTCCGTTCTCGATCACCTTAGTGCCCACCTTGACCTCGATCTTTGCGCCTGCATTGGCCGGAGTGGCGGTGATGGTGGTGGTAGCTGCTTCCGTGGATGCGGTATAGGTAATGCCCGCAGAGGTAAAGGCCGGGCTCAGGGACAGGTTGCCCAGCTTCAACGCGCTCAGGGTGGCGTCAGTGGACGGGGTAGGGGCCGTGACGGTCGTCACCTTGTAAGGCACGGGCTGCAAGCCGGAGATGTCCAGGTTGAGGAAGGCATTGTTGTCCATGGGCAGGCCGTTGGCATACAGCTTGATGAGATAGACGCGCTTATCTTCCAGGAAGCGGTAATGGTCAGAATACTCGATCTTGCCGCCCTTGTTCATGCCCAAAGCCGCAAAGTACAGGCGGCCAATGCCGAATACAGCCTGGCCGCGCGGCAGTGCGGAGGTTCTGATAATAGTCATTTCATACGGCAGCACGTCCCTGCGGTAAGTTCCATCCGGTGCCTTGACGGTGGTGACAGGCATCACTTTCTGGAAATAGTCTTGCGGGTTTACCAGGAAGATGAGATCGTCCGGGTCGCGGTCTTTGCCGTTGGGGGTGGTAGCCAGCAGGGAGATGAGGTTGCCGATGGTGGTGGGCTCCAGGTCGGTGACTTTGATTTTTGCCTTTTCGGGGTACTTGCCACCCTGCACGCTGGCACTCTCGGACACATCGCGGATCATACCGATGGGCTGCTCTTTGCCGTCGCCCATAATCATGCCATCTTCCAGAGTAAATGCCGCAGCCTCACCCAGAATGGCGCGGATGTAGCGGTCCAGCCACTCGGGGCCGAGGTCGAGCTGGGCTTTGCAGATGGGAATAAAGGCAGAAAGCTTGAAGAGGCCGACATCCACTTCCTTAAAGCCGGAGGTCAGCTCCTCGACGATCTCAGCGCACAGGCTGCCCCATGCACCTTTGTGGCGACCGTCGGTGTTCATCATCATCCGGATGGCACCACCCGTGGGGGTAAACTGGATTTTGCTCAGCAGGGGGTGCTTCTCAACCAGATCATCCATTACTCTGGAAATCGTGGTCTCCGGGAAGACAATGGAAACATCATTGAGGGCCTGCTTGGGGTTATCGCTCCGCATGGCCTTGGTGACAGCCTGGTAGTAGTCCCGCTCTTCGGTGGTCAGCTGGCGGACGCCACGAGAGTACAGAACCGAGTCGTTCAGCTTCTGGATCAAGCCCTCGTTCTGGCTCTCGCACTCTTCATAATTGATCTCGCCGATGGTCTGGCACATCTCCATAAAGATGCCGGGGATGTCGTCGGACGCGTTGTTTTTGACAGCATCGGTCAGCCGCTGACGCTGGCCGTCGAGCTTCTGGCTTTTCTTGTAGAGTTCAGAAAGATGCATATTTTTTTCTCCTTTTCAGGTATTCAAAAAGCCGCGCCCGGTGTGGGTGCGGCTTTGCGGCTGATTAAAATTTGGCGAACAGCTCCAGCACAGAATGCTGTGCCGGGGGCGGTGTCTGCGGGTCGGGCGGTTTCTGAGGCGGGGGCGTCTGGCCCGGCACCACCAGCATCTGCCGGATGATGAGATCCCGCACGCTTTGAGAAGCAGCCTTACTGGATGCCTGCTTCTGGATGCTGGTAGCCAGGCCCATCTCCAGCACTTCCTCGGGGCTGTACCACGTCTTGCTGTTCAGCAGGTCGGTAGCGGCCTGTTCGGTCATGCCCGCAGCGGTAAAAGCACCCTTGCCGATCTCGGTCAGCTTGTCCAGCTCATCGGCAGCAGCGCGGAGGTCTTCGGAGTAGCCATAGGTGCCGCCGATCACCGGGTGAAAGTAAAAAGCGCTCACGTTGTTGGCCACCCGCTGGGAACCAGCCAAAAAAGGATAGATGGCCGCGCTGGCCACAAAGCCGTCCGCGTAGGTGTTGACCTTGGCGTTTTTGGCAAGCAGGGCGTTATAGATGGCAAAGCCCTCTGCTACCTCGCCGCCGTAGCTGTCCACATGGACGTTGATCTCGGCCAGGTCGCCCGCCTGCTCCAGCTGCCGGGTGAGGCGGTAGGCGCTCACGTCGCTTTCCACAAAGGGAAAGCTGGTAATGTCGCCAAAGATGTAGATGTCGGCCTGCTCGCCCGACTGCTGAAAATCAAAGTACGGTTTAGGCACTGTTTTTTCCTCCTGTCTTGTTGGTTTCGTTTGCGGCATTGCGGGCCACGCTGTCCACGGTGGAGATGTTCTTGGTCATCCAGTGAATGTTTGCCCACTCATCCGGCAGGGGTTCAAGGCCCGTGGCCTCGCGGCATTCGTTGATGGAGCTGTAGGCGCTCTCGATCAGCTTTTCGATGTTGGCCGCATTGGTCAGCATGTCAAAGTGCTGGATGGTGGAAGTGTCCACGGTCATCCGGTCGCCGCCTTTCCAGGCACTCATGCCATAAAGCTTGCGGTTGCACTCTTCGCTGATCTGGGCGGCAAGGGGGTCAATGCAGGTCGTCAGCCAGTGGGTCACCACATCGCTGATTCCGGCCACATCTCCCTGCACCAGCACAGGGGGGATGCCAAGGCCCCGGGCCGTAAAGGTGAAGATATCATCCACAAGGGCCCGGATGTCCCGGGTGTCCTGTGCTTTGCCCTCGCCGCCAAACTGTTCAAAATTGTATCCGTCAAATTCTGGCAGAATGCCGGACTCGCTGGAAAGGAACGGCTTGTACTGGGTATTCAGCATCTCGCCGAAGTTCTTTTCAAAGTCGTCCCGGCCCTCGTTCACCTGGTCGATGTGCACTTTGAGGTGCTGGCCGGAGTTCCGGATGGTGGCTTTCATGGTGGCCTGCACAAGGTTGTTGTAGCTCTCATACAGCCCATCTACCACGGCTTTGGCATTTGTGCTGTTGAGGGTGAAGTGAAGCACCTCGCTCTCTTTCAGGGTGCGGGTGTATGCCTGGTCGCCCACCTGGATGTCTTTATAGACTTTTTCCTGGGTGGGGATGTAGTCAGGCTTTGCCCAGCTGTCGGCCACCACCAGATTCAGCCGCCCGCCCCGCACCAGCGGCACAAGCAGCGCCTCGTTGTGGGCGTATAGCTTGTAAATGGCTTTTTGCCAAAATTCGGTGCTGTTTTCGTTGATGTTGGGCTCCACGTTGAAAAGATAGTAATAATCTTTTTTCACGGAGCTGCCTTTTTCGTAGGTCTTAAACTCGCAGTTTGCAATGGCTTTGGCGATGAGGTTGACACAGCTGTTAAAAGCCAGCTCCCGCAGGCGGTATTCCTGCCAGCAGCTCACCCAGTCCAGGCCATCAGCTCCGGGGCCGGAGATGCGCACCTCTTTTTCCGTGATGCCGCCCTGGGGCGGGGCTTCTGCCTGCTGTGGCTTACTGCCCACGCCAAAAAACTGGCCCACTTTTTCAAAAAAGCCCATGTTGTTTTTCTCCTTTACCAGCAGATTGCGCCCAGCTTTGGCTTTCGCACTTGTCCGGTGCCAAGCTCACTTTCAATGGCCATGGAAGCGGCCAGCGCCATAAACGGGTCAGTTTTCCGGCTCTTGGCCTCAATTTTGGCGTAGATAAAGTTGCCGGTGTCCACACCCTGTGCACGGCTGCTTCTCACCCGCTTGGTGTTGTTTGTGGCCCAGCGCAGCTGGGGAGCGTCGCCCCACACAAAAAGACCGCGGTCAAAGCAGTCTTGGATGAGGGGGTCTACCTGCATGATGTCACTGGGCCGGATCAGCTTGACCCGGTTTTTGTCCTTGGCGTCAAACCCAATGCTTTGCAGGGCCTCGGCCATCATGGTATATCGGAAATGGTCAAGGGCCAGCTTTTTGATGTTGTATTTCCGTGCTGCTTCCCGGATGTAGTCGGTCAGCAGGTAGGGCGAAATGCTCACATCATCCACATAGATGCATTCTCCCATGTCGCACCAGGTCTGCCACGGGGCCTTGATGCGGGTCAGGGTCTTGCTCTGGGCACAGATCCACGCCCGGTTGATGTCATACCGAGTGTCACCGCGCCGGAAATGCAGGTTGACCGCCGCCCAGTCGTTGAGTTCGGCGTAGTCGATGCCCACCGTGCAGCTCCACCCGGTCAGGTCTGGCCGGGGGCGGTTGGTGGCTCTTACTTTTTCGTAGTCCGTCACCGAGATTTCCTTTGCACCTTTCCGGATGCCCATGCGCTTGGTGATGAAATCGCCGTTTTGCTCTGGGCGCTCTTTCCAGTCGCGGTATTCGTCCTGGATCTCCTGCATCAGGTGGGGCAGGTAGGGCAGGGACGGGTTTGCCATGCACCAATTTTCTGGATCATGTACCTGGGCTTCACTGTCCAAGCAGCAGATGAACGGCAAAAAACCCTCATCGGCTTCGCCCTCAAAAAGGATGCGCCGCCCTCGGGCCAGGTAGTCGTCCAGCGGCCCATCTGAGACTTCGCCGTTGGAGGTGAAAAAGCCCACGCGGGGCTCGGCCACTTTGCCCTGGCCAGTGATAAAAACCTTGATGTTGTCGTAGTTCTGGTACTGGTGCACCTCGTTGAAGATGACAGCGCCGGAGCGCATACCGTCGCGGCCTTTTGGGTTGTTGGTGCGGCCCTTGACCTCGCCCAGGTTTTTGCGGCCCCGCAAAATCTCTTTTGTGTGGTAGTAGAACCGGGAGAGCTTGGTCTCCCACTGGGGGTTTTCCAGAGCTTCCACGATGTCTTTCACAGGGGTGACAGCCTGCTCCTCATTGTTGGCACAGATGTCCACATTGTAGTGGGGCACCGGGTTATAGGGCGAGATGAGCGCCGCCGAAGAGAGGGCGATCACGCCGTCTTTGCCAGCGCCACGGCCCACCATGGCAAACAGCGTTTTGAAGCGGGGGGAGTGGTCGGCCCGGTAGGTGCACAGCCAGAGCCCCAGCGCAAAGGTCTGCCACGGGAAAAGGCGGTCATACGGAAAATACCGGGCCAAGCGGAAATATTTCCGCATTCGCTCGGTATCCACATAGACGTTTTCGGTTTCAAACACGCGCCGGATCAGCGCCACAAGGGCTTTCTGTTCCTTGCAGGCCCGCTGCTTTCCCGTTTCCACCAGCTCGATATACTCCAGAATCTCCGGGGGGATGTTACAGCTCATCGTCCTCGTCTTCCTTGGCCGCCATAAACTTGTAGGTCTGCACGATGCGCAGCAGCGTCTGCACGGTGGAGTTTGCAGCGCTGGCGGTCTGGTTGTAGGTCTGAACTGCCGGGTTGGGGGTCTCCCGCTCTGCACCGCGCGGGGTGATCTGGGTGATGGTCAGGCCGTCCTTTTCGATGGATTCCCGGGCATTTTCCAGCAGGTCGAGCTGATCCACATATCGGTCAAGCGTGGTGCGGTAAAAAAAGTTGGTGTCACAGTTGGCCGCTTTGGCCGCTTCTTCAATTTCTTTCAGCTCCTCCCAGTACTTGACCCGGGTGGGGGGAAGATTTTTGTTTTTTCCCATCGTCATCCTCGCTTTCTGTGGATTTGTGCAGATTGTACAGCTTCTACGCGCGCGCACACGCGCACGAGACCAGCTGGAAAGTCATGGAACGCCCCGAGTAAGGGAATGTTTGCCAACTCCCGTTTTTCTAGATGGGGGGTGTGCCCTCAGTCCCAGCGTTCCCGGGTCAGCGGCGGCGCACGCTTGGCACGTCGCATTCTTTCCGGGTGGCAGACTGTCTCGTGGCAGTCCTTGCATACGCTGATAAGATTGCGCTGTTGCTGTCCGTCGGCGTCTTTATAATAGAGATCCAGCGCAAGCGCGGGAGCGTCCCGCACATGGTTCACATGGTGAACCAGCTCGGCCCGGTGATACCGCCCACGCTGCTTGCATATCTGGCACTCGTGCTTGTCCATCTCCAGCACCTGCCGTGAGAGGGTGATCCACTGTGTGGTGCAGTAGAACGGATGCACGTCCCCGCGTGCGATCAGGCCTTGCAGCCATTTCAAAAATTTTGTGGTCATAACAAACTCAGCTGCTGCCCAGCTTCCTGCTCCTGTTCCAGTCTCATCTTTGCAATGCGGAAATACTCTGCATCTTTCTCAATGCCGATGAACTCCCGCCCCTCATGGATGCAGGCCACACCCGTGGAGCCGCTGCCCATAAAGCAATCCAGTACAGTATCGCCCGGATTGCTGGATACGCGCACCAGTCGCTCCAAAATCTCCACGGGCTTCTCGCAAGTGTGAAAACGGTTGTTTGACGGAATCGGTGGAACGTTCCACACGTTGCAGTGTAAGGCGTCGCAGTGGTGTACATTCCGCAGGCTCTCGTAGTCCTGCCGCAGGCTCTCGTAGTCCTGCCGCAGGCTCTCGTAGTCTTTGGAAAAGCCAAGCGGCATATATACCAGCTCCCATACTTTCTGTGTCGGGATTGCAAATTGAGAGTCCTGAAAGTAATGCCGCAGCATGTAAGGCCTGCGGCCTGTTGCTTTGGTATAAAAATCAGATATGGTTTTATCGCTCAGATTCAGCCGCTTCTTTTCCGCTGCAATCCAGTCTTTCAGCGGCTTATAGCAAGCCGGATTTGAGTTGATGCGGTCGAGCCCCGTGTGCTTCCATTCGCGCTCGTTTTCTTTTGGCGCATTGAAGTAATGCAGACAATACTCACAAATGTTGAACCAGCTGCGGAGCACTGTATCTCCGTCTGGCATTCGGTTGGCCCAGCTCTGTGGGCGATATGTTCGACCTTTGTTCCAAATGCAGAATGAGGTAAATTGAAAATTTGTGTTTTTTCGAATGGCTTCCATAAGCTGTGCAATTTGTGCCATATCGTTGTGCCACAAATAGAGTACCCCGTTTGGCTTTAAAATGCGCTGGCACTCTTTCAGCCATTCGATACACCAGTCAATATAACCGTCGATTTTATCCCAATCGGCGGTTTTGGCTACCCCCCCCCGGGTGGTTTTTACTGCAATATTGTAGGGCGGATCAGTGAGCACAAGATTCACGCTATCATCCGGGATGCTTTTCATCACTTCCAGGCAATCGCCGTTGTACAGCTCCATGGGGCAGCCTCCTTTCTTCTGGCGTTGTGGTGCCGCTTGCAGGGCTCGAACCTGCGCACGTCCGGTTATGAGCCGGATGCTCTGGCCGACTGAGCTAAAGCGGCATAAGAAAAACCAGCTTTGCCGCATGGAGCTCATCATGCAGAAAAAGCTGGTTTTTGTATTTTGTATCAGCAGCGGTCAAGTGGCACGGATAGCAGGCCGTGCTTTTTGGATACAGCCACGGCCTCCGATCTCTGCCCGAGGCTCGTGTTTTGTGTGGTCTGCACGGAAACCGAAACGCCGTGCATAGCGCACAAAGTGGCTTTCTTTGTTGCTGATCGGTAAAGCCGAGAGGATAAGGCCAGCGCCGAGGCGCGTCAAAAACTTTGCCATCTCGCAAATCAGGTCTTTCAAGCGCTCAAGCATTTTGCAGGCCTCCTCTCCAAAGGTGTCCACTGTGGACACCCGCCGGGTTGTATGATTCTGTTTTCTCAATGCGCCGCTGGGTTTTGAAGCGGACGGCGCTGGGCCCATTGAGCGCGGCAAGTTCTTGAATCCGCGCTATGCTTCCCGCCGGGAAATGCAATGTTTTCGGTTTCCGGTGAGCTGATTTCCGAAACCCGCAGCATAATAATAGCACACGATTTTCGGACATTCCGGACATTTTGACCATTCTCGGACAATCCGGACATTTCGGACAAATCGACCATTCTCGGACAATCCGGACATTTCGGACAAATTGACCATTTCCGGACAATCCGGACATTTCGGACAAATTGACCATTTCCGGACAAAACGACAAATCCCGGACATTTCGGACAAATCGGACAAAATAAAAGCGGCTGCTCCGCTTTCAGAGTCAGCCGCCCCACCGGGGAAATGATTCTATTTTGCTGTCTTTTTTTCTTTAGAGGTTTTCCGCACTCCGGGCAGAAATTCAGCGGCCCGGCCCGGTGAGTAACAATGCCGCGCACGCCCATGTGTTTCCGGTGCGTTTTGGTGATGAGGCTTACTTGGTAGGTGGTGTATAAATCAGGCTCATCTTTTGGCTCGTGTTCTTTCCACCACTTGAGCTGCTCGCAAAAATCACAAGGCATTTTTCTCATCTCAAATCCTGTCCAATCCCAATACTACCGATTGATCCCAAGTCGTCCATGCTCAACTGACCGGGAAGAACGCCATCTTCTATCCACCAGTGGAAAACATCTTCTCCTGTTTTCCATTCAGCAGTATCGTTTTGCATTTGGAGCTTTTCTCTAATGTCAAGCATTCTCTGGAACGTTCGAATGTACGCTTCTTTGAATTTTGGATATTTTGCAAAATCCCTGCATTGATGTTTATACCCTCCAAGAGGACATCCAACACATCCAACACGTTCAAAACCGCATTGATATAGCGGATTTGTCGGAAGAACTTCAGAGTGAATGTAACTCCAAACATCTGCATTTGACCAATCCACAATCGGATTGACAGTCATTTTGCCTTTGAGATTGCAGGTCTCGAACAACTGCCGCTTTTCATCGTTGTCGCCCATGAGGATGATTCGCTTTGCAGGGTCTTTGTGCATTACTTCCATCACGCCACGACTGTTCTTGCGCCGTGCGGATTCAGCCCAGCGAACACCTGTTGCAATGAACCTGTTCTTTCCTGTGTTCTCTTTCAGAACGTCACAGCAGTAACGCACAAGCCGTGTGGGCGGCATCAACTTTTGAGGAATCAGCGTCCACATGGACACCGGCTTGTCCTTGTAGCGTGGCATGACAATGGAGCATTTGATTCCACGTTCTTCCATCGCCTTGAACTGCTCACGGATGAAATAGACCGTTTCTGGTGCGTCTGCGGTTGTGTGGCTGTTGACCACCTCAAAGTTGATTCCAGCGCGTTCAGCCAACGCCACAAGCACCTGTGAATCCTTACCGCCAGAGTATGTGACCATGAGCGGTTTCTTATACCGATGCTCAGACAGACGTGCGGCGTCCTGTAGCCGTGCAATGGCAAGCTGTTCCTTGTCCAAATGACTCACCTCACATTTTGTTCCACCCACCGATCAACCCGCCGCCGGATGGCTTCGGCGTCCATGTCATAGCCCTGCTCCATCCACTCCACGGCCACCTCCTGCGGCTTTCTGCCTAAAATGCAGATGTCGGAGATGGCCGCCCGGAGCAGATAGTCCTCGCAGGTCTCCACGATGCGCTGGCCCTCCAGGTAGCGGGCTTCCAGCTCGGCGTTGATCTTCTTCAGCCGCTCGATCTCTTTTTCCCGCCGGGTGTAGGCATCGTCTGCCGTCCCGCGCACAGTAGCGTGCCCGATGATGCAGGCGTTGCCCTCCCCGCGAGAGGATTTCACCACGTCCGCCACGATCTCAGGCCCCTCGGCCTGCTTTTCTTCCAGCTGCCGGATGCGGTTGGTTCTGGCCTTGATGTCAAAGGGGATTGCGTGCAGCTGTCGGAACTCTCGTGGCTTCATGTGTGGGCCTCCTTGGAATTTATTTCAGCTCAAAAAACTTTGTCAAAATATCGGGCATTCCTGCATGGTACGAGATCCAGCCGCAGGTGTAGAAGCTGTGATCCTGTAGGATGATGGCATAGTCCTCACACGGCTGTCCTGCATCCTGCCTGGTTTCATCCACCCGCTTCCAGAGCGTAGCCCCGCCGGGGAGAGTCTGGCTGTAATACGCCAGCTGGAAGCGTACATCCTCCCAGGCCAGCGCCCACGGGGCGTTATCTTGCAGGGTCTTACATGCCAGCTTGTACAGGGTGCCATACCCCCGGGATTCTTCGGTCTGTGCTACCAGTTTTGCAGCGTTCGCGGATTTTTCTTCCGGTTTCGCTGCTTGCGGTGCAGCACGGTACACGCTGGGCGTTGTCCGTTCAATGCTCTGGACGATTTCATCATGGATGTCAAGCGGCGGTTTGGATGCGGGTTTCGGTAACGTTTCCGGAGGTGCTGCTTTTGGCGGCTCTTCCGGCTCAGGGTCCTCGGATGCTTGCCCCATAAATCGGGCGTAATCCTGAGCATCCTTGACGGCTTGCATGAAGCCGATTTCTCCATCACGCAAGCGCTCTTTGATGATATCGTTTTCGGTGCTGGCCACGATGTTGAGCCGGGCTGCTGCACCGGTGCTGATACCCAGGATTTTGCAAAGCTCATCCCGGACTTTGCCCTCCAGCTGGCCAGCCTGCTTTTTCTTGGTCAAAGCCTCTTTCAGGGCCTCATACTGGGCCACACGCTCCCAGTCGGTCAGGTCTCGGGCCGTGGCGTTGGCGGTGATGAGGGAAATTTTGTCTTCCAGCTCGCCCTTGCTTTCCACGATGGTGCAGGGGACAGTGGTAAACCGCTCATCCCCCTCAGCAGCCAGTTGCTTACAGGCAGTCAACCGCCGCTCGCCGCCGATGAGCTTATAGCCGTTGGCCCACCGGATCACCTCCAGCGGCTGGCGGACGCCGTTGGCCTTGATATCGTCTTTCAGCCGCTCCACATCGCCCACGATGTAGATTTTCTTGTTGTCTGGGTTCGGCATGATGTAGCTGATCGGCAGCATCTCCACATGCATCGGCCCCGCCGGGCTGGTATTCTGGGGCTGCGGGTTCAAAAAACTGCTTAAAAGTCCGGTGCTCATCATGCCACCCCCTTTGGCGGTTCCGGCAGCGGCATCCAGTGGGTGACACTACCGTGGTTGTGGTTGCTGATCTGAGGCCCATTGCTTTCAAACCAGCCGCTTTCTTTGTCGTACCTGCCAAGCAGACGAGTGCCATCGGAGCAGAAAATCCACACCTCATCGCTGACGTCAAAGTGATAGTGCTCTCCGTCAGCGTCCCACTCGTCCACATGGGTCGGAGGAGGATTGCTTGCGGTGCGCCAGCTCATCTGCTTGCCCAGGTTGAGCCATTCAACCACTTTTTCGGATTCTTTCTCACTCTCACAGTGGACGGTCACGTCAAACTCGTCGTTATACTCGTGTGCAACGCCGTCTTCGTCAAAAATAAACATCATTTCGTCCATGGCTCACCCCTCCACTTTCTTGACCACATGCCGGGCCAGCTCGATGTACTGCTCGCTGGCTTTGGATTTCGGGCTGTAGGCGTACAGCGGCATGTGCTCGCTGATGGCCTCCTGTACTTTCACGCTGGCATCGATGCGCAAAATCCTGCCGTCCTCGTACCGGAAGAGCGGAAGCCCGCTTTCCGCCAGCTGGTTGATGGCCTTGGCACCGTACCGGGTGCGGCGGTACATGGTGGGCAGGACGCAGAGCACTTCCAGCGCCGGGTCATAGGCCTCTTTGGCCTCTTTGACCTGCTTGAGGATCTCTTGCAAGCCGTCCATGGCCCACTCGCCGCAGTCCACCGGGATGATGACCCAGTCCGCACAGACAAGGGCGTTGACTGTGGCCATGTCGATGTCGGGCGGGCAGTCCATGATGCAGTAGTCGTAATCCTCGCGGTGCTGCTCCAGAGCGTGCCGCAGGCGGTCGTGCCGGGGCCGCATGGTCTCCAGCGTGAGCCGCTGGTTTGCAAAGATCATGCTCATGCAGCTTGGGGCGACGTCCACGAACTGAAAATTTTTGTAGTCCGGGATCTGGATCACGTCCCCAAGCTTTGCCTCCAGGGTGAGCACATCGGCCATGCTCTTTTCATCCGGGTCAAAGCACTTGAAAAATTTCGAGCTGTTGGCCTGCTTGTCCAGGTCCATGACCAGCACCCGCCGGGAGTACTTCCACCCGAGGACGCAGGCCAGGTTGCAGGCGGTGACGGATTTTCCCACACCGCCCTTGAGGTTGATGATGGCGATTTTTGTCATGGTGCGCATTGCAATTTCCTTTCTTTTTCGGCTTATCTGCTTTTTGCTTTCAGCTCTTCCATGGTGATCTGATACCCCTGCCAGCGGCCCGTGAACCACTCGCGGAATTGGCTGCACTGGCGGAAGTAGGAGCCCGCGCCGTTCCGGCAGGCTGCATAGGCGCAGCCGTTGCAGGGGCTGTCTGCTGGCCAGTGCTGGGCGAGGTCGTCCGCTTTGCTCATGCTCCATCACCTCGCTTCTGGAGCCGCCGCAGGGTAGCGGCCAGCTTTTCGGCACTGGACCCCGCCGGGTGTTGGGTCTGCTGGACACAGAGCCCAGAGGTTTTGGTCATCTCGTAAAACTCCAGCGTCGTTGCCGCCCGCAGGATCGTGGCTTGCAGATACGCCCGGATATTTTTGACAGCGGTCGTGGTTTTGGCCATGTTGTCCATGATGTACTCGATGTGCCGCCCGGTCAGCCTGTCCAGCAGCTTGCGGATGCTTACGGAGGTCTGAGGCATTTTGCCGATGTATTGGAGCTCGTTTGGACAGCAGTACATCTCGGCGATGAGGGAAAGCAATTCTTCCAGCGCTGCCGGGTCATACCGTGGGGCTAAGTCGTCCAGCTCCAGCTGCTCCCGGAAGCGTTCCCGCGTCTCTTCCACAACCGTCTCGGAATCCATCAATCCATCCCGTTTCGGCGCCTTGCGCTGATAGATAGATTTCTCTTTTTTATTCTCTATTTCTTTCTTGTGGGAAAAATTTACCCGGGTCTGAGGGAAAATTTTTCCCGGGTCTGAGGGAAGATTTTTCACCGGGGAAATTTTTTCACTAGGGAAAATTTTTCCCGGGTCTTCTTCGTCTGTCAGCACCAGATTTTCGATATCCGGCACGGTCTGGTAGATGTTGTAGGCCACCTTGCCGACCATTCGCGTGCCCTTTTTGAGAATGCCAATTTTGACAAAATTTGCAAGGTAATTTTTGGCTGATTTCTGAGAGATGTGAAGCCGCTCGGCAAGATAGGTGGAGCCGCCCTGATACCAGCTCTTTCCATCCTGACAAAAGCCATAGACAACAGCCAGCGCGTTTGCCTCAGACACGTTAAAGCCAAAATTATCATACATCCAATCGAAGACGACAAGGTATTGACATCGTTTTTTCTTTTCCGCCATCTCATCGCCCCCTTAAAACGGCAGATCGTCGTTGTCGTCGATGACTGCAAAGTCGTCCGCGCTGCCCTGGGAGTAGGCCGGGGCAGGCTCGCGGTAGTCCCTGGGCGGCGCTTCGCCGCCGTCGTCCACGGGCTGCTGGCCCGCCGGGCGCTTGCTGGCCCCGGCAAAGTTCAGCTCATCGGCCACGATCTCCACCGCGGTGCGGTTGTTGCCGTTCTTGTCCTTGTAATTGCGGGTTTGCAGGTGCCCATGCACGGCCACCATGCTACCCTTGGAAAAATACTTGGAGATAAACTCCGCTGTGCCGCGCCAGGCCACGACGTCCAGAAAATCTGCCTGCCGTTCCTGGCCCTGCTGCACAAAATTCCGGTCACATGCGATGCGCACCGTGCACACGCTCACGCCAGAGGGCGTGGTGCGCAATTCTGGGTCAGCTACCAGCCGCCCCATGATCGCTACTACGTTGAGCATGATAAATAATCCTTTCCGACTTCCTGCATCCAGCGCTCATGCCCATAAAGCCACTCAAAGGTCTTCTGAGCCTCACCCTTGAGCCAGATCGCTGTCTCTGCATTGTGGTGCACGCCCTCGGGCGGCTCGTTGTGGTGGCGGTGGCACAGCCAGACCTTGAGGCCGTACCGCTCGGAAAAGTCCCGCAGCGGCCCGTTGAGAACGTGGTGTTCTTCCAAGTTTGCCTCTGTCCAGACAAGATACTTTGTCCGGCAGATGTAGCAGGCTTTGCGGCCCTGCATAATACTCAGGCTCATTTTCTTGGCACCTCCTGCCATTCCATCCAGTAGGCCGTGACGTTGGGATCGTTGACCCCCATCTCGACCAGCCTGTCAAATATTCCGTCGATAAAATCCGCCATCTGGGCAGTGGTGAAGCTGCTGGAGCCCCGCAGACACTTGACGGTGCAGCGGTCATCCTCCAGAAGCTCCACGACGTGCACCAGCTTGTAAGCCGTGCGCAAGATGGGGACAGCCCCCACGGGCACCTCCAGAAAGTCAAAGTCCACGCCGTACTCTTCCAGCATCTGGACGTAACAGTCTTCTGGCTTCATGCCGCCTGCCCGGCCCCCGTTGTAGTGGTCGGCCATGACGGTGAGCAGCGCCCACATCATGCGGTTCTGGCTCAGGGTGCGCCGCCGGGTCTCGGGCTCAAAGGTGAGCACCAGCCGCAGCGGCTTGCCGCGGGCCAGCTCATCAAGCTTCTGGAAGAGCTGGGTTTTCACAAAATCCACAGCCTTTTCCACCGTGAACGCCCGCCGGGCCGGATCATACACCACGGCCAGCTGGCCGATTACGCCTTTTCGTCCCATAGGACTTTCTGGCCGTCTGCCCGGAGAAGCTGCACCATGCAGATGTGCCCATCTTCCGCCCGGGCGAACTTGTCCACGCTGAGCTTGACCGACGGGTAATATTTGCCTTTTTCGGTCTTGGCCACGGGCACCTGGTCTGCCTTGAGGAAGATGGGCCCCAGCTCCATCACGTCCTCGGCAAAGCCCCACTTTGCCGCCGCCCGCAAAAAGCTGGTGTTTTCCTGCATCCGGTCGGGGCTGCTGGTGGGCAGCTCCAGCGGGCCAGCGTCCTTGCGGACATAAAGCCCGGTGACGGGTGACAGCACCTCGATCTGGCACCGCCACCAGCTGCCGGAGCGGTAGTAGGTATCGCCCCAGCCCATGGAGCCGTAGACCTGATTGAGCATGTGCCGCACAACGGCCTCCCGGGGAAGCACTACGACACGCACGCCATCAGCAGAAGCCTCTGTCACACGCGCCACGCAGTCCCCGGGGCCGATTTCCGGGATTTTCGGGCCATTGATGGGAAAAGACACGGCCTGGGCGCAAACGGCCTCAGAACGCCTCTTTGCGCTCTCAGACGGCCCGCGCCTTGAGCTGGCCGGTTTATTCGTTGCCATGGATTCACCTCCAATATCACTTTGTGCGCTTTTGCGCTGGCAGCGGCTTTTGTTTTACCACCTGCCGCCATTGGTGGGCTGGCTACTCAAGGCCCGCCAGTGTCCCGCATGGTCCCAATCCATGCATCTTGTCACGATGAGAGTACCCAACATGCGGCCCGCCCGGTGTCACGGGAAAGTCGGTTGATAGCAGTGTCTCAAGGGGGATGGCAGCGGCTCTTTTTTATCCTCCTGCCGCCAGTGGAGCCTTTAGAGCACTTCTTCGTTCATGCTCAGTCCGGAGAAACTTTCAGAATTTTGTCACTTCTCATGATGCGGCGGTCATGCATGGCAGCGTGCCAGTATGTGATCTCTGCTAAATGCATCTGGCGGCGGGTCTTTCGGATATCGTCAAAGTAAAACGGCGTGGACACTTCCAGCAGCTCATCCGCCACAGCATCTTCTGCATCAAAGGAAAAATCAGCTTCATCACGTCTGGTGTCTTTCAGAGTGCTGTGGTGCAGATTGCCGCCAATCTCGAAAAGTGGCTGTGGGAAGCTGTTTTCCCGATCACAGTGGCAGGTGTAGTAAACGTGAACTTTCTTCATCTCTCGGCCTCCGTGATTTTCAAAATCTCGTCATAATCCGAAATCCAACGTTCATGCAATGATGCGTGCCAATATGCAATCTGTCCAATATTTCGTTTGCGCCTATCTTCCCGGGAGTCATCAAATTTGAACGGCGTGCTAACTTCCAGAAGCTTGTCCGCTGCATCATCTTCCACATCAAAAGTGAAGCTTGCTTTTTTCCTTAGCTTTGGGGAAGCAATGCTGCTATAGGTGTAAAAAACTTGAATCTTTTTCATTTTTCGGCCTCCGTAATTTTCAAAATCTTGTCGCTTTCCACCATCAACCGCCCGTGCAGCTCTTCGAGATTCCGCAGCAGCCGGGAGAGGGCATTGGAGCGGAAGCCCATGAAAAGCGCTTCCCGTGCGGTGAACGGAGCCCGCTGGTTCAGCTCCAGCAGCAGGGCCGCCGCCTGATCGTCGTCGATGGTGAATGTCTTCGTGAAAGGCTCTTTGCAGGCAGTGCAGAAATCCTTATGGGAAGTGTAAGTGACGCTGATTCGTTTCATACTCAACCTCTCATTTCTCCGGGAAGATTCCGCTTCCCAGGCTCACAAAATACTGATCCAGCAGCAGGCCCAGATTGATGGTCTTGCCGCGTCCCTCGCCGCTCCAGCCGTCCGGGAATTTTTTGGCTACGTTGTCCTTGGTGGACCCGGTGATAAGCGCGGCCTGTTCCACGCTGGGGGACAGGGTGCCGTACTTTTCCAGAATACTCCGGTAGGAGATCTCCCAAATCTCATTCCTCAACTTTCTCGCCACGGTCTTCCAGCTCCTTTCTCCGCCGCTCAAATTCCACCTGCTGGCCGTATGTCCGGCCCGCTGCCTCCGCCCGGGCACAGACGTCGGCAATGGATTTCCCCTGCGGGAGAAGCGTCTTCTTCCGCTCTTCCCGCTGCTTTTTGTTGTGCTCATCGGCCTGCTTGGAGCGCAAAGCCTTTAAACAGGTGTCGCAATACTTGCGGGTGCAGCCCACGTTTTTCATGGTGGCCCCGCAGAGCTCGCACTGCTTCTGCTTTACTATGTAATAGCTCACCGCTGCACCATCCTCTCCATCCGGCGCTTCTGGGCGGCACGGCGCCGGGCGTTGTCGGCCCGCTTGAACTTATCCCACTGGGCCAGCAGGTACGGGGCACCGATGACCAGCGGGGTGACGAGGAAGAAAAGCGCCAGCTTCTCCGTGCAGGCAGCGTGCCAGGCGTCCCGGCCTGCCAGCTCCATCAGGTCAGCAAAAATAAAAATTGTTCCGCTCATAAGAGAAGCGCACCTCCGATCTTGTAGGCCAAAGCCAGAACCACCAGTAAATACGTCACCCAGCCCGCCAGCACACGCCGGTCACGGTTGTGGGCGCCGATCATCACAAGGACGCTCAGGCACCCGCCTGCCACAAAGCACATGAAGCAGGCAAAAATCGCTGTTCTGCTCATGCCGTCACCTCATGCCCAGGGCCCGCTCGATGGGCTCCCGGGGGTTGTCGTTGGGGTAGGTGCCGCCCATGTACTGGTTCACCTGTGATAAAGAAAGGCCCGCCCGGAGCGCCAGCGCCCGGTTGGTGAGCTGGAGCTCCACTTTTTTTTGTTCCGCCCGGCCTTTCCAGGTGCGGAAGTCTTCGTCTAAGACACGCTTGGTACGCGCCATGTTTTCCACCGCCTTGTTAAAAATTACAAATAAAGGAGTTAAAAACATTGCCAAGCGGTGAGAAAAAGTGTAAAATGAGGTTGCGGACAGCATAATACATTTTTTCAACTCGGCAATGTGACCACAAAGAGCGGCTCGCCGCCGGTCTTTGTGCGGAAGCCCCGCACGCGCATTGGGGAGCTTCCTGATTTCTGGGGAATCCGTTGCCTGTGAGAGCAAAGCACACACCTTGTAGGAGGTCCGGTAGATTCCATGTGCTCCAAGGTAGGTAAGAAAGGATCAACCTCCTTGGAACATCTCTATTATAATCTAACTTCAGCTAACTTTCAAGAGAAAAATAAGAAAAAATTAGCCGAAATTAGATATTTGACAATATTAACAAAAAGCAGGTGAAAAATTTGTTTTGGGAAAACTTTGTAACTCAGTGCGAGAAGCTAGAAAAATCCCCGACGACTGTAGTCGAGGAGTTAGGCTTTAAGCGCCCAGCCGTAACAAGCTGGAAAAATGGAGCCCTGCCGCAGGTGAAAAACCGCAAAAAGATTGCGGACTACTTTGGCATCACGGTGGAAGAGCTCATGGGCACAAAAAAAGAGCCCGCCGGGGAGGGCGAGCTCAAATACGAGTGGTCAGATGTAGAAGAAGCATTCAAAAATGCAACGCCGGAAGCGCGTGCAGCGGCTAAGGCTGCCGCACTGGCGGTGCTGGAGAGTGGAAAGCGTGAAAAAAATGGAGTTTGATACTTTGGTAGTGTCTCGCAAAGAAATCAAGTGCCTGAAACAGCTTTTGGAAAAGCCAATCGGCAAAGAGAAAGGGGCCATGCAAGAGCTGAACGAGCTGCGCAATATAGGGCTTGCCAGCTATAATCCCAAAGGCGGGACGTTGCAAAATGGCGAGTATTCCATCACGCAGGATGGAAAGCTGTATTTGAACTATCTGCGCCGCCGCAAAAAAGAGATGCGGTTTGCCAACACCGTGTCAGTGATCGCGCTGATCGTTTCTATCATCGCTTTGGTCAGCTCGGTCATAGTCCGGCAGTAACGGCGAAAAAATCATCTGGGTCAGGTGGTTTTCTGCGGAGCCTGCAATCGCTTCGTGAAGCATCGAGGGCAGCTGCATGGCGGTCTGGAAAGAAACATTTTTTTCCGTCAACATCTGCAAAATCTCTTTCACAAGCTCTTGCACTTCTTTTGGATTGCATTTGTCCCACTCAAAATCAACTTCGTATTTCATGAGCCCATCCGGGGCCATGTGAAAGCTGTAGCAAAATGGGGCGGAATCGTTTGCAACGGGCTTTTTCTTGAAGTCAAACATAAAGAACTTCCTTTCCGGCATCCAAGCCAATCCAAAATCAATTGTTTTTGATAATTCGAAAAACTACACAAGGTTGTTTTGACGTTTGGGAGGTTCAAGCAAAATCTGCATCACCGTCCCCCAAAGCTCGGGGTGGCTTTTCAGGTAGGCTAAAAAATCAGAATCCGTCACTTGAAACACTCCTTTACACCAAATTGTTGTATCTGCTGGCTATATAATACATCCAACAGAAAAATAAATCAATAGAAAAGGGGAATTTAACGTGAAAATTGCGGAAAAGTGCAAGGTTGCGGTTGTGGGCTTATCCATCGCTGCGGTGCTGGCATCCTGCCCGGTGGCTTTGGCTGTGAGCCCCGCCGGGTATACCTCTTTTGCTGAGGTGGAGCAGTGCAATGATGCCGCAACGCCGGAGCAGGTCGTGGGCCTGATCGGGCAGATCGGCACCGTCACGACCGCCAGCCGCCCGGCCATCGTCGCCGCGCTTACGGCATACAACCAGCTGAATGATGCGGGCAAGGCCGCTGTCACCAACTATGCTGTGCTGGCGGAAGCACAGCAAGTGCTTGGCATCAAAGACGCACTTGCAAAGTGCAGCGTGGATTTTGATAAAGTGGAACGGAATTGGGATGTAAATGCACCTTATGCGTATGCGTGTGACGCAAACGGGTCGTGTTATCTTTTACCCTGGTTTCAGATTCACGAAGAAAAAGGCCAGTATGCGCTTTATCCGGGAATTGAGTTTTTATACCAAGGCACAAAAAATGTAGCCATGGACAAAGTAGTGGTTCGGGCTGGCGATTCACTGGAAAGCTTTGAGGGCCGCGGCCCCTTTACCGATGTACAGCCGTGCTATGAGCTTACAGTTCATTCATTGTCAGATGACGGTGTGCAGTGGCTGCATAAAATTCTGGCTCAACCTGAAATCATCGTCCGTTTTAATGGCTCTATTGGAAGTGCAGACTATACTGTCACCCCGGAAAACCGTCAGGCCATCACGGACGTGCTGAATCTGTACGATTTGCTGCAGGCCGCCACGCCGGAAGTGCGGGCAAAGGCTTTAAGCTAAGGAGAAATAAGAATGAAATGTCCGAATTGCGGCACAGAAGTTGGAAATGCAAAATTTTGCACAGAATGCGGGACCCCATTAAGAGCCGGCGTTGTCAAGGCTACAGCACCTCAAGAAGACGATGAAAAGAAAAAGCCAAAAAGAAAAGGCTGTGGCTGCCTGACAGTAATCGCAGTGATACTTGTTTTTGGAATGATCGGTGGCTCTTCCGGCACAGAAAGCACAAGCACCACGGTGTCCAAGCCAAGCACAACAGCAAGCTCATCTATATCCAGATCCAGTGAGCCCGAGTTGACGATGGGACAAAAGAACGCGCTCAGGTCAGCGGCCAGCTATCTGTCTGCAATGGCTTTTTCTCATGATGGTCTGATAAAGCAGCTTGAATACGAAGGCTATTCCACTGAAGATGCGACATATGCAGCCGATCACTGCGGAGCAGACTGGAATGAGCAAGCAGCCAAAAGTGCAAAAAGTTACTTGAGCGCTATGTCTTTTTCTCGCTCTGGCTTGATTCAGCAGCTGGAATATGAGGGCTTTACAGCAAGCCAGGCAGAGTACGGTGTAAGCGCTAATGGATATTAAATCCCGCCGGGCAAAAGTGTCCACTGTGGACACATAAAAACCCCGCCGCCGGGTGACGACGGGGACAAGGTTACAGGAGGCGGTTTTTAAAAGCCGGAGAAGCAAGAACCCCCCAAGTGATTTTCGCCCACTCCGGCACGCCGTCAAACCCCGACAAAGCCTGGGCGAAAGGAAAAGGCATTCTCATAGACTTGTTTGACGTCGAGTTTTTCTGTCTCAATTTTTGCGGTGTTGGACAGCTTGGTGGAAACGGCCTGCATGATCTGGACGCGTTTGTTGAGGTCGGTCACCGTCAGGCCCCGGTTTTCCATCTCTTTAAGCCAGCGTTCAACGTCGGACACAGCCTCCGGCAGGGTTTCATCCGATTTGAAAATGTTGTTGAAATCCATAATGTACCTCCAAAAATAAAATTTAAATCTCAATCATTTTGCCGTTCACGCATTTTACATGCGCCCGGGGGTCACGCCCTGCGGCCTGGTCTTCCGCCGCTCGCTGTAGAATGCGGGCGGCGTTCGCGTATACGTCCGGCTCGACGTTGTGCGGGGCCATGTGATAGACCAGTGCCAGCGCGGTGTGCTCTGCAAAGCCGGAGAGCATGGGGAGGAGCGTTTCTCGATCGTGTGCCATATCTCAGCCCTCCCATGGTCTGCGGCTCCTGTCGGGGCTGCTGGGGCGGCTGGCGGGCATCCCGTCGATGATCTCCATATCATCGGGGAGTTCACGGACATTTTTTGCAGGAATCAGCATTTTTTGTACCTCCATCATGGCTTTTTTTTACAATAATGTTATACCATGGTGGAATGCAAAAATAATATTACCATTTTAAGGCAACTTTTGTAAATTTCAAGAATCGAGGTGAAGCAGAATGGACGAATTTTCGTGGAGAATGGCGAAAGCGCTCGAAACAGCCCGAGCACATGCGGGGCTGAGCCAGGAGAAGCTGGCAAAGCGCATGGGGGTCAGCCGCCCCACGATCGCGGCATGGGAGCAGGGGACAACGCCGCCCTCACTTCCCACGGCCCTCAAGTGGTTTACCTGCTGCGGCGTGTCCGCCGTGCGGTATATAGACGCCTGCATCCATCCCGGCCTGCTGGAGTATCTGGAAGATGACCCCATCGACGCGGAGAAGCGCCAGATTCTGCACGAGGCCTTGGACGAAGCGAGTATGTACGAGATAAACGCCCTTTTGTATCTCCGGTATGGAGATCATGGGTCTGATCACATCGGTGTCCTGTCCGAGGTGCTGGCAAACCTGCACTGCCCGCTGGATGGCCGGGTAAGTCATTGTGGCACCATCATCAATGACCATGAAATGGCCCGGGTGCGGGGGCTTGACCCGGACCCCAACGGCTTCCAGCCGGAAATGGCGATTTTGCACCAGGCACATCACTGCGGCAAGGCCGCCGCCATGGCCGATCAGGCCGCGTACTCGATCACAAGGGAGGGGGCAGAGGATGCCAAGAAAAAAGGCTAAACGCTCAGATGGCCGCTATGAGATCAAGCGCAAGATGCCCGACGGCAGCACAAAGCACTTTATGGGCTACTCCGTGACGGAAGCCGTCGCAAAGTATGAGGCCGCCCGGGATGCAATGCTCCAGAAAAAAGAGATAGAAGCCGCCGGGCCGACTTTTAAAGAAGTGGCCGAGGCCTATGAAAATTTTTTGACTGGCTCGACAAAACCCGTCAAACGTGGTACAATAAACGCCTACCGAAAAAACATTCCGCCCTTTGTGGAGTGCTTCGGGAAGATGCACATGGCTGATATCGACGCGCAAGCCATCACCGGCTACTGGGAAAAGATGAAAGTAGACGGCAAAAGCCTGCACACGATCACAAACGCCCGCAGCGTGCTCTCTTGTATCTTCCGGTATTGGTGCGCCAACTTCCACGGCACCGGAAACCCGGTGCTTCTATCGGAAGTCCCTGTCGGCATGAAGCGCGGCAAGCGCGAGGAACCCACAGAAGAGCAGTGTCGGATCATCCATGAGCACCCAGAGGGGTGCGGATTCTGGGCCCAGCTTTTCGAGTATACCGGGATGCGTCTTGGCGAGGCTAACGGCCTCCGCTGGGAGGACGTAGACTTGGAAACGGGTTTTATCCACGTGCGCCGGGCCATGCCGTGGGATAGAAACAACGTCTACGAGGAAACGCTGAAATCCGAGAACGCCTACCGGGACATCCCCATCTTGTCGCCGCTGCGGCCTGCCTTGGCAGAGCACAAGCGGCTGCACAAGCCGTGGGAGTATGTCCTTTCCGGTACCTCAGAGCCGCTCTCGCGGTCGCGGTACGACTGGGAGTGGTCGATGTACTGCCGTCCTTTGGGGCTCTGCACTCCGGTGCAGATCAACTCCAAAGTCAAAGACCACCCCGATCGTGTGCGCACTTACTACAAATGGCGGGCGGCTGTCACCGCCCACCAGTTCCGGCACCTGTATGCGTCCAACCTTTTTTATGCAGGCGTCCCGGACATGGTGGCCCAAAAGCTTATGGGCCATGCCGACATCATGACAACCCGCCGGGTATATCAGCAGCTTCGAGAGTCCGAAGACCAGAAGTACTACACCCAGCTGGATGCTTATGTCAGCGGCCAGGCAGACCAAAAAGGTCTGCAAAAAAAGGCAGACGAAATGCCAGACCAAAAGCCCTAGGTCTGCAAAAAGTCTGCAAAATCGAAAATGTATTTGTTTTTCGTGCGTTTTGAGAGGTTCAAATCCCCTCCTTCGCACTAAAGCAAAACCCGCATGAATCCTTGATTTTCTTGGATTCATGCGGGTTTTTCGCTTCTTTGAGCAAAAAGGATTCCCTGGAATACTCCTGTATAATCCCTTATACTCGCCGTCCCAAGGTCTGCAAAAAGTCGGCAGGGTCGTCAGTGGTCAGGAATGCACTCCCAGTACCTCACAAGCTTACCCTCTGCCGCGTCCTCATCATGCAGGAACGCCGCCGCAAGGTCAGCATAAAAATTGGGATTGTCGGCGCTGTAGGCGCGGGCTACTTTGCAGTAGTCGGAGTACATCATGCAGATCGTGGCCCAGAAATCCACGGGGTTACAGGTGATATTGCGCTGGGTCATCAGCTGGGTGGCCTGGTCATAGCTCCAGTGGGGCCCGGTTGTGCCGTCGGCGTTTTTCATGCTATCACACCACTCTTCTGCCTCGTCACGGGTCAGATGTGGATGCGGCATCATCACGGCCTTACTGGATGCACCCCCGTGCTCATACTTCCGGGAAGTGTCGTCCCAGCTGCCCGTCTGGGAAAAGCCGATGCGAGGCATCCGACGATCATACCCGTCAGAGTCGGGATAGCGCGGCATCGGATACGGGTCAATGTAGCGATTTTCCTCGATGCGCCAGGAGCGCCGGGGATCTTCCCGGTCTTCCATCCGACGCAGGCGGCGTTCCATCTCACGTTCCCTGCGGTCACGTTCTTCCTCAAGGCGGTCACGTTCCGGCTCACGGTCTTTGTCGTGGTCACGGAGCATCATCATGCGGCGAAAATTTGTCTTGCCCATAATCTACACCTCCTCAAGAAATGGACGCAGGCGCACCGGCGTGAGAACGGCAGAAGCAGCCAAGATACTTGAACGTGCCTGCGCCAGTAGCAGACGTTGCCACACGGGTAGCATAGCGGGTGCGGGTGTGGATGCTCTCAGCGGTTGCCTGAGCGCAGTTGCAGTCGGTCAGAGGGTATGCGGTAGTCCCTGCGCCGATGGTAATGACCACAGGGGCGTTGATGGTGGTCGTGTCCGGGATGCTTTGGGCAACCACAATGCAATAACGCTCTCCGTTCTGGTATGCGCCAGCAGGGATATTGATGGTCAACGTATCGTTAGCAAACGTCACAGACTGGCTCAGAACCAGATGGGGGCAGAGTTTGCAGCTTGTTTTGCAAGCCATAATGTTTTCCTCCTAAAAAATCAGGGGCAGAGGTGTCTTACCCCTGCCCCGATGGTTCACCCGGTGTTATCGGGGAGTGTGTTGGTTAGCAGCAGCCGCAGCAGTTCACGCCCAAGTTGGGGTTCGCCACCTGATAAGCGGGAATCGGACGAGGATTGACCCGGTTCAGGATGGTATCGGTCTGTGCATTCATCGCAGTGGTCAGGAGCGCATTCTGCCGATCCTGGGAAGCGGCGAACTTCAAGCTCTGGTTCTCAGCGGTCAGAGTGGCAATCTTATCCTGCGTGAAATAGTCCATCATGCTGCGGAAGTTGGCGTTGCAGTTGTCCACGATGGCGCGGGCGTTGTCTGCGATAGCCTGACGGGTAGCGCAGTCCTCCGTTGCGATGGTATACTTCAGGTCGCCGATCAGCTGCTTGTTCTCGCAGCAGCAAGATGCAAGCTGCGTAGCAAGTGCGGTCTGACCAACCTGCCGGGCGTTGCCCTCCTGCATAATAGCAAGGTTGATGGCATTGTCACCGTTGGACACGCTGCGCTCCAGACCGTTCACCAGCTGTGCGTTCTGGTAGCCAAGCTGACAGATGGCACTGTTCACGCCCGCGAAGCCGCTTGCGATGTTGGCGTTGATGCCGTTCATCTGTGCCAGCTGGTCATAGCCTAGAGTGCAGATGCCGTTCTGGATGCCCGCCAGAGAACGAGAGGTGTCCTGCTGGTAGAAGCCCTCAGACAGAGCCGCACGGGTGTCTGCACCGCCCTGACCGGTTGCGCCAGTGCCGACCAGATAGGGGATATAGCTGCTCATGCCGCTGTCGCTGCCGTTGCGCCCGTTGCCGTAGTTGCCCCAGCCGAAGATGATAGCAAGGATAATAACCGCCCACAGACCTTCGTTGCCGAAGAATCCGCCGTTGTTATTGCCGCCGTCCTGCCCAGCCAGATAGCCAGTTGCAAAATCGTCCATAACAAAACTCCTTTCAGTTTTGCGTTATGCCATCCCATCGCCGTATGCGATGGGCGAAGCCAAACAAGTGCGGTTTTTGTCAAGTCCGCAAAACTGAGAAGCGTTTCGCTTGTGAGGGATGTTTATTGGGGGATTATCAAGTCAGCTCGGAGGATTGTCTTTTTTATCTTTCGGGTCGTCCCACTTTTTGCTGGCAGCCCCAAAAATAAAGCCGAGCATTAAAGGAACCCATATTTTGTCATCGCCGCACAGACTGTTGATGTCAAAATCTTTTTCGGGATGGCTGTTTTCAATATCGTCCATTGTAAAACCTCCTCACTTCGGAAGCGTCAAATTTAGGACGCTTGCCAGTTGGTTCAGGTCGATACCGCGCTCTTTGGCGAGGTTCTGCGCCATCGTTCGGAGTTGTGCTTCGTTCTTGCCCTGAATCAGGTTCAAGCCCTGCATGATGGGTGCGCTCTGCCCACCCAACTGCTGGATAAGCCCCATCGGGTTCTGCCCTGCACGAGCCAGATTTGCAAGCTGCATGATGGGGCTGTGAGTAATCATATCAAACGGAGAGGACATTGTTATTCTCCTTTCTTTGCTGTGGCAGCGGGCTTAGAAAAGCTCTTCTGCCACTTTTCCAGCTCATCCAGCCGGTGGACGAGAGCGTTATACTCTTCAACAGGTACATACTGCTGTGTCGGTGCAGCGGTTTGCTGTGCCTGCTGTGCTTGCATCTGCCGCCATGCTTCCGGGCTGTAAAACTCTAACACGTCAGATTCACAAGTGTTTGGATTCAGACGTTTGCAGTAGATGACCCCACTACGCAAATCCGGGCAATACGTCCATCTTCCGTACAGATCAGATGGAATTGCCAAAAACTCTTCCCTGCTGGAAACAGGTCTACCAAGCAACCAGCCGCCATCCTGTGCCGATTGCTGAACAGGCTGCTGCCCATTCATCGGCTGCGGACGCTGCGGCTGCGCCTGCTGCATCTGCGTACTCGGTAGGGGAGTGGTAAGGCCAACCGTGCCCATGCCGCCGTAAGGATTGACAGGCTGCTGTGGGATGTATGTCCCGCCTGTCGGTGTCTGATAGTAGCTCATAGATCATCCCTCCCTTTGTGCCCATAGTACACTTTTAAAAAATCCTGAGTGCCAACGAACGCCAAACGAACGCCAAAAATAAAAAAGCGCCCGCACGGCAACGCGGCCGCACAGGCACAAAGAAATGTACTCATTGAGCACAAAATTTTGCAAATAGCCTTGACAAATGCGCTCAATGAGCGTATACTATAGACAGTGAAAGACACCACACACAATCAACTGGAGGTAACTAAAATGAAAGATTATTACAGCAGTGCAGCAGCGATGTTCGATGGCGGTTGGAGAAGCACCGACAAGGAAGAGTGGATTGCAGAATATTGCAGCCCGGCTTGTGATGATCCGGCAGACCCCGAAGAGTGGGAAGAGTACGAAAAATATTTCAAAATGTTTGAAGAGAACGAGCAGTAAATAAAAAAATCCCCGAGTGATGCGCGAACGCCACCCGGGGAATTTATCAATCAAAAAAGGAGAATTTCAATGTATAATGCAGCTGAACTTTTCGTCATGGCATCTGACCCAAAGGCCGTTAAAGAAATCTTTTTGAACAACGTCACCCTCAGCGTGGAAGACGATGCCTCTGGATGCGTTGATCTGGATGCCCAAAAGACTAAGCTGGAAAATATTTGGAAGATCGCCCACATGTCTTTTAAAGAAATGGTGGAAGAGACAGGCCTCACGCAGACGGCCTTTGCCAAGATGGCCGGGGTTCCTTATCGTACACTGCAAGGCTGGTGCGGTGGGACAAGAGAGTGCCCTGTATACATCCGCTTTTTGCTGGCAGAGCACTATGGACTTCTGTGATGGATGGCAGGATGATTTAAAAAAAGCCCTTGAAGAGCTGAAGAAAAAGTAAAAAATCTCTGGTGGTCTGGTACAAGGCTGCCAGAGTTTTTTTGTGCTCAGTGAGCATAAAATTTTGCAAAAAGCCTTTACAAATACGCTCAATGAGCGTATAATATAAACAGTGAAAGACACCACACACAATCAACTGGAGGTAACTAAAATGAAAAAGCTGACTGCTGAAGAGTTCGCAACCAAGGTCATGGAGAACGGCACCGAGATTGAATATGAGGATTTTGAATCCGCAAGCCGTGATTGCCAGATCTGGACGATCTACGCACACATCACCGAGGACGGTGATCTTGTCCGGTGTTGCGACGATGCTGAAGAGACCATCACCACCAAGCTGGTTCTCGACGATCAAAGCCAGAGCGATGCCCTCATGAACGGTGAGCTGGACGACATGGAAAAGCAGGTCATCATTGATGAGCTCTATCCCAAGTACCTGAAAGTGCTGGAGGACATGGAGTAAATAAAAAATCCCCCGAGTGATGCGCGAACATCGCCCGGGGGATTTTTTGTGAAAGACACCTCACAGGGAGGTGTGCAAAGATTTTATCATTTGTAGCCCAAAAAGTCAAGAAAAACGCCCCCCGCATGGTACGCACTGTGAGTAGGCGTGCAGGGGACTTTAGCAAATATCCGCCCTCTTGTGCTTCTTCGAGAGGCCGGGAGGATTTGTTGAGATAATTATACCACAATTCGTGCAAAAAGAAAAGTGGCAGACCCCGATTGCGGGCATTTTGGCTTCTATAAAAGCGTCCACTAATTAGCCGTTTTTACTCCATTTTAACACGACATCATCGGGAAGCTTTTTCGTGTCAATCCATGCCTGCTGTGTTAATCCACAACGGCACTTCAAAATGCACAGTCTTAGAGGGTATCCCATGTCGTCAAGTTGAATTACGTTGCTACGTTCTGATATGCTGTAATCGTGTTTATGAAATAATTTTTTCACAGAATCACCTCAATCCAGCATTTTATCAATGCTTTTTAGCCGGTATCCTATCGCCGTCCGGCTGTAATGTGTCTGTGCTGCAATGTCAGCTTGTGGGAGCCGCTCCACGTACCGCAAAAGAGCTATCTTTCGGTCAACCCTCCCAAGCGGTGCACTTTTGATAGCGGCGATCATCTGCTGTCTGTCAAGTCCTTGCAGTGCAGGGGGCAGCACTACACGAGCCGCCGCCACAGGCAGCACCGAGCCAGAAAGGCTGCGGGAGCTGTCCAAAGTTGCGCACCATATTGCCAAGCACGGCAAACTGGTGACAAAACGTCACCATTTCGGTGACGTCACCGAGATGGTATGTTTTCGTGAGGCCGCGAAAACGTCTTTGTACGGCGTACATTTTGTTAACGTCAACAAAATGGCGGTATGTAGTGCTTGCCATGATATCCTCCTTACTGCTTTTGCAGGGCTGCTCTTGCCCGATCAAAGAAAAACTGAATTACAATCCCGATGGTCTCATCGGTGATGGCCCACGAGATGAATTTTCCGTACTTGCTTGTGGCCAGGGCCGCGCGGAGCATCTGAGCCACCCAGGCTTTGCGCTCCGCGCCTTTTTTGGTTCCCTGGATGTCCTTTTCTGCCTGCGTGATGAGCTG
>ERZ1034949.212-NODE-212-length-40555-cov-26.153728_pt1 | contig 40555 bp, 75 predicted proteins | sample MGYA00520590_ERZ1034949 | MGnify/ENA primary metagenome ERZ1034949 (study PRJEB33766, sample SAMN09781752) | gut metagenome | biome: gut microbiome | host: Homo sapiens | place: Madagascar | study: EMG produced TPA metagenomics assembly of the PRJNA485056 data...
GTGTATATATAGGGTATATATAGGGTATCCATAGGGTATCCATAGGGTATCAAAAACTGCATAAAAACCCATATACATGGTACACACCTATACACACCACGTATGCATATCATTATCTTATTTACACTCTTCGATTTTTTGACCACATGGAGTCCTAGCTATAAAATAAAAAAAAGCAGGAGACATGACTTTCCTGCTTTAAATCCTATTACTAGGACAAGGACAGGAGTATTATACCACATGAAAAAGGAAAAGTACATTTACGAAAGAAAGACAAAAAAAGGTTCTCCTTACTTTCAGATTCAGATTGCATTCAAAGATGAATATGGACAGAGTAAGACTTTCTACGAATCTGTTCAGATTTCTGACTATGAATCCAAGTCACAGGCAAAAGCTGTTGCAATTGCTATCCGTGACAAGGCTCTATATGAGATTCAGACCAACAGAATCATCATTGCTTCTCCTACTGTCGGTCAACTTTATCAAAAGATGCATGAGCTGATTCCATGTTCTTTATCAACAAAGAAAAAATATAATTTGCTTTATAGGGGTGGAATTGATAAGTTCGAGAATACTCAGATTTCAAAACTCACTACAGCAGACATTCAAAAGAATATAAACGACTATGCAGAAAGCAAATCAGATGACTGCATCCACAGATACATCATTCTTTGGGGTAAGCTGTACAAAGTTGCACTGATGCTTGGCTATGATGTTGTTGATCGTTCTAAAATGGTGGTTATTCCAAAATCAAAGAAAATCAAAAAGAAGAAAACAGTTACATGCTCACAAGAAACTCTTAGAGTCATTTTAGATTATCTTGCTTCATACGAAACAACGAGCAATACAGTCAAACACCGTGCAAGAATGATTTGGTATCTAATCATCATCATGAATTACACAGGCATGAGACCTGCAGAAGTTCTAGCCTTGAATGCAGAAGATATCACAAATGACTATATATCGGTCAATAAATCTATAGGCTCTTCAAAAGATGAAACTGCTGTAGTTAAAACACCAAAGACAGCACAATCCGTAAGGCAAGTTCCTGTTCATCCAGATTTGCTTCCAATTCTTAAGCAACTGAAGCAGGAACAAAAGACTTCTCCATTGCTGACAAATCTAGACGGTTCTCTAATTACTCCACTCCAAAGAAGCAATATGATTACAAATGTCTGTAAAAAGACTGGAATCAAATTCAACCTTTACATGCTTCGTCACAACATGGCAACAGACCTTATAAACATGAACATCTCTCAGCGAACAGTGCAAGATATTCTTGGACATGCTTCATTCAACATGTCACTTGAATATGCACGTTCAACAGAAGAAGATAGAAAGAAAGCTGTTGATTCTAGAAAACTAAGCTAAAAAAAACCTCTGCATTTCATTCTGCAGAGGTTTTGCAATATAGAGAGGATTGTATAAAATAGCCACCTATATTTTAGCAAAATACGTCAAAATAAGCTATATTTCTTGGACATTTTCTTGGACAAATTTTGATTTTTGCTTATTTATGCTGAGATTTTAGCTTTCAAAGAACCCTTAAAGGTGACATTACTAATTTTACTATTCATTATTATTCGTATATTTACGCTTTTTTCGTACAAATTCAACATCTGAATATAGACTATTCTTTACTACTCGTCAAAAATTTTTCTTGGATATTTTCTTGGACGGTTCTATAATTCTTAACATAATTTTAGAGAGGTCGATATTATGGCAATTAGCGAATTACAAAAACAGCTTTCAACTCTTTTAGTCAAATTACGCATCCGTCACGGATTATCTAAATTCAAGATGGCTACACTTGCTGAAGTTTCTGACCACACGTGGGATAGATATGAAAACGGTGAATCTTCTCCGACTCTGCCAGAGTTCATTAATATTTACAACGAACTTGGCGAAGATGCTTTACGTGATATTATAAGCATAATGTATCCAGATAAATACAATGGACTTGTTTCAGAAAGCAACATCAATGATTTGCGTAAATCTTTGATTCACTATTTTACTCACGTAGCTTCAGAGCGTGTTATTCGTGAATGGGCTTTTCTTACTTTTGGTGATCATGGAAGCAGTGCATTGGCTCAATTAGAGATGTTCACAATGATTGACCACTTACCTATGAAATATAGATACATGATTGCTGAATCCATCAATAAATACTACGAAATGGCTTCTGCACATAATGAACTTGTTTCAACTGATGAAACACTTCCAGATGTTGAACTATTCCGTATTGGTCTAAATTTAGGAAAAAAAGCAACAATGGAGAAAAAAGAATCATATTCATTAACAAAGAAAGACGAGGATTAATTCTTCGCCTTTCTTATTTTTTCCATTATCAGCTCATACTCTTTAGGATACATTATCCTTACTGCTTCAACATGTTCATTTAATGCTTCTATCAGTTTGCTTTTAGATATGCTGTTTGCAATCATTTCAAATTCTGTAGGATTAGCATCAACTGATCTTGTTGTGGTTCCTGTATCGCCTTCTTTTCTTATTATATATAGTACAGCTAATTTCTCTGCAATCCTGTATGTTAAGTCATCTTCTTCTAATCTTTTAATTTCTTCATTGACTGCATTTAAGTCAATCATATTTTTTTATCTATTTTATCCATACATTTGATTGCATTTAGAATCTTATAGATATTATCTAAATCACTAGCAGTCATCTTTCCTCTGTCTGCAAGCTCTTCTAATTCTTTCATTAGCATTGCTCTTATTTTTTCGATGCAGTTCATTATCTCACCGCCTTAACCGTTATCAATCCACTTGTAATTGTTCCTGCCACACTTAACTGCAATGCTAATTTCGCATAGCTGTTTGTGTTTTGTGGCTCAATTTTAACTACATCATGAATTGTTAATGTCTGGCTTTCTGTTGTAGCTCCTACCGTTTCTATCGCCTGTGCTTCTGTCAATGCTGTTCCATTTGCAAGTAAAGAAGCTGTAACATTTCCTACTGCTACTCCTGTAGTTACAATTTGTGCATCAATCTCATAATACCCTGCTTGTCTTAGCTCTACTGTATTATCATTTGAATTCCATATTGCTTTAGCATTACTTTGCATTGCAATATTAAATGGAATATTTGTATTCGCTGTTACTGCTGTATTTAATATTCTTCCTTTAAACATTATTTCTCCTTAAGATAAAAAGAGATTGCCATAAGACAACCTCTGAATTTATGCCTTACGCATCATTTATGCAAATACTGTGCCACCTGCATAATATGGCTGTGGAACATTAAATGCTGGAATTGGTGCAGGTCTCAGCTGACCAACAAGGTACTGATTCTGCAATGTCTGGCTCTGTGCAAGTGTCAATGCAGATACCTTTCTTTCTAAATCATCAATCTTTGCCTGCTTTGCATTTAATTCCTGCTGACTCAGTTTATCAATAATTGCTCGTGCATTATCATTTTGGTTATTGATAATATCTCTAGCATTCATGTTATCAGTATTCTTGATAGCACATGCTTCAGACTGAATATTGAAATTAGTCTGGTCAATCATTCGCTGAGTTTGACTTGCCTGTTGCAATGCATCGTAGCGATTCTTACAGCAACAATCTGCTAACTGAGATGACAATGCATAGTTGCCATCTTTAATTGCTGACTGTGTATCTGCAAAATTTCTTAGGTTTTCATATCCAACAGAAGACAATCCTTGAGATAACTGCATCATATGCATATTTTCATTATCAGATAATCTTCCTACTGCATTCTGTAGATCATTGAAATTCATTGCACTACACAATCCTGCTTCTGTTACAGGCTGTTGTGGTTCTTCGCCTTTATTTCCGAAAAATCCGTTTCCCATAAAGGCAAACAAGAATAAGATAATAATCCAATAAGCACCATTTCCACCCCAACAGTCATTGTCTCTGTTTCCCATAACTGCTCCAATGTCGGCAGGTGTCATTCCTTCTGCTAAACTCATGTTTTTCTCCTTTCGCTATATTTCTATCGTTCCATGGCTACGATTAGAAACCTTTTCCTGTCATAATCCCTTGAATCTGCTTCGCTAGATTCTGTATCATGTTCAACTGCTGCTGATTCATTCCAGAATTCTGCATAACCTGTCTTGCCAGCTGTTCTGGATTTCCACTTACATTACTTCTGAACTGATTTAACATCTGTCTCAACTGTGGATTTCTTAATAATTCCATCGGATTCATGTTGCATAACCTCTTTCAATCTTTCATCTAAATATTCTTTTGTTACATACTGATTCATATCTGTTTGTCTTTGTTCTTGAACTACAGCATAGTTATATTTCTGCATTGTAGGCATTCCATTTACCATGCTTTTTACATAAAACATTGGTGCTTCTGAATCCCACAGAACTACTGTATTTCCATTTGCTACAAGATATGATTTTGCTCCAACTTCTCCCTGTACCCAAATTCTAGAGTCTGTTGGTTGAATTTGCTGTTGATACCCTTGCATCGGTGATTGCATCTTGTACTGATTCAATGTATCTTGCATTGGCTGTGTATAGCCATAATATGGATAAGGCATATATTTTCTCCTTTGTATGCTTATATATTGCCATTTCATCTGCATGATTTGGTGCAGTCTTCATCCATTTTTTATTGCTTGAAAATACAAAAAAAGTGCAAAAAAAGAGCAATCATTTCTGATTGCCCAATTCGCATGCCTTTCTTACTCTTTTTGGAAGCAATGGAGTATATTTCTGTATCTTATCGTACTTGGTTCTTAATATACGAATCATATTGTTTACAGTGCTTCGGCTTACTCCAAGTTCGTATGCAATATCTTCTATACAACTTCCATGTGCTTTCATTGTCATGAGTTTTGCTTCACGTTCTGATAAACATCCAAATTTTATAAATTCATTTAAACGGATCTCATTCCAAACTACTTGATGTGCCATTCTTGTCTCCAATAAGTAGGATAGTACTTAGCTAATTCAAATACTGTTTTCATGCTTCTTCCTTATTAACATCCATCAGCTCATTGTACTGTTCTTCAGTAATTCTGCCCGTGGCGAAGAAAATATCAATCTTGTTCTTTAAATCGTCTGTAAGACCCTTTCTTTCTTTAAGTTTTAATAATGTTCTATATAACATATTCTATACCTCCAATTCAATTAATGTTACTGCGTACTCTGAATTTACATAAGCTTCTGCTGATTGCAAATCCATATCATAGATATAATCACGATTGTCGTTGAGTTGTTGCTTTACATAATTCCAACCATTAGCCAATGAAATAGGATAGTTAAATACTGTGTATCCTTCCACCTGTTCTGAATTGACACTGATATTTGTTACTGGATAATAGGTTGCAAGTTTTTTTAATGCCTGTATCTGTTCTGCTGTGAGATCGGTTTCTTGTTGATTTGATAATTGATAAATCACATCAAAATCAAGACTTAACTCTTTTAATTCTTGTGCAGTATACAATTCATTATTTAGCTTTTTTATATTTTTAAGATATACCAAATCGCCAGCTGCACATGTTTCCCAGTTAGTCCATTTAAATGTTGAAAATATGCACTCTTTATCACCATCATTTGCTTTAAGGTCAAGTCTAATGCGTATTCGATATTCTTCATCAATTTCCCCGTCTTTTGTATTAAGTGCTTTCCTTCTACACATTCTAACAATTTTTCCACGCTCAACATCCACATAATCTGCAACATACTGTTGTCCATTGATTGTGACGTTGCCACCACTTGAGACTGGAATTGCATTTAACGTTATTGGCAACTGTATTGATTGCTCTTTGTATGGTTCATATGTGTTTCCATCGCCGATATATAGAGCATAGTCTTCAGATAGTCTTTCAGGAATCAAATAATTGCACACAACAACATCGTCGTAAAGACGTATTTGTTGTTTTACTTTACCTTTGTCAAATCCAAACCATACTGGCTCCCCATTCGCTTTTTCAAACTTTAAATTTCCACCAATAGAAACCAAACCATTTTTGCAAAGAATTGTTAGTGTTACACCTTTTTTAATATTCATTTTTACTCTATCTTGATACCTTAAATTTGATGGAAGCAAATTCTTTCCACAAACTTTTATAGTTGGATTCACAACGCTTTTAATTTCAACTGGATTTTCGATTGATGGTGTTCCATCCTGTGATGATTTACCATATATCATCATGTCTTGAATCTTGCCATTGTCGGAATCAGCAAGATGAATTTCGCCCTGATTTGATGCATAGAACTTTGTAATTTTGTTTGGCAAATCTTCCTTCAGCTTTTCAACATCACTTGTTACGTTAGCAATTGAATCAGCACTAGCTTCAGCTTTTTCTGCCTGTACTTTTGCTGATGTGCTTGATTCTGTTGCTCTGTCTGCTTCTGCTTTTGCATTATCCTTTAATAATGTTACTGCTTCAATCGTACTGTCTTTCAGACTTGTGATTTCTGAAACTGTACTGTTTTTCAATTCTGTAACTTCTGTAACTGTTGCATCTTTTACTGTTGAAATCTCTTGTTTAGCAATATCTGTTAGAGTTTTTGTCTGTTCTACAGTTTCTTTCTTTAACTGCTCGACTTCTGTTTTCGTCTGAATAGCTGATTCTGCACTTTTTTTAGCATTCGTTGCACTGTTAGATGCACTTTCTGCACTTTCTTGAGCATTCGTTGCACTCTGACTAGCATTATTCGCACTTTCTGCTGATGCTTGTGCACTCTGTGATGAATTTCTAGCACTCTCTGCTGATGAAGCTGATGCATTAGATGCACTTTCAGCAGATTTCTGTGCACTCTGTGATGATTTACTAGCTGATTCAGAATATCCTTTTACAGTTTTTTCAACTGACAATACAGTTTCACTTGCTTCAATTGCTTTTTGTAATAGTGGAATATCAGTTGAAGATATCGGTGTATTTTCTGATAATGGAGATTCCTCTACACTCAACATAAAGTTTGCTGTTGCGATTCTTTCTCCACCCTTTGATAACAGAATTTCGCATTTGACACATCCTGCAAGAACAGTCATTTGTTCTTTCATGTCAACTACTACTTTATTATTTTCAATTGAGCATTCGTATCTGAATCCCTTCCCATCTGGCTTCAAACCATTAATCGAAGCACTTGCTTCCGAAGGGATTTTAAACATACTACAATCATTTTTTAAAAGCGTAATAAGCAATCTTCTGCCAGTATCATACTGTGATACTTTTACATACTTTTTAGATAATTGTGATTCTAAATTTAAGTTATACTCTTCTTGTAATATCATTTTTTATCCTTTACTATCTCGTTGTACTCTTCCTGCGTAAGTTTCTTCTTTGCTAACAGAACATCCAATCGTTCCCTGCTCCAATAAGTTGGGTAGTACTTCTTAGCTAGTTCAAATACTGCTTTCATTTGTCGTTTTCTCCTCGGCTGTCGTGTCAATATCAGACAGAATACTGATATATGCAATATCTGCCTGTGCTTGAGTAAGCTGCTCAGTTAAACTTGGAATCTTCTTGCATTCTGCTTCCATACTGTTCAATCTATCTGTTAAATGGTATTTCGATAGATTGAAAGAAGTCTGGTTGAACTGTAAAGAATATCCAATGTCGTTATCTAGAGTTAAATTTCTATATGTAGAAATTGGGTTAAATTTATCGTCTTTGATGTAAACAGTTTCCAGATTTTCTTCTGTAAATTCTGTAAGAATTGATTGCGTTACGCATGTCGGAATAGACAAGCTAATATAATCATCGCAATCCTCATAATTAGACAATAAGAATTGCACTCCGTTTTTTAATTCAATAATCATTTGTATCTCCTTTATTGGTCGGTTACATAAAATACATGCATTTCGAATTGAGTTACTTGTCTAGTTGGGTCGGCTATACATTGCCATCTAAGTACATCATTTGCATTTAATACCTTCAAGAAAACCGATGAAGCTGCACATGTATAGAATGTAGCGAACATGTCAAACTGATCGGTAGCCCATTCTCCAGAATTATCAAGTTTATTGACTGTATATCCAATTCCATATGTACCATTTTGTTGCACGTTTGTACCGTGTACACGACAAACAATCAGGTACATTCCTTTTTTCTTAATCTGCATGGATGGATAGTTCTTATCAGCATCAAAGTGCTGCGAAGCATAAACTGGGTCGTATACATAAACACCAGTGAACCTATGCCCAGCTATACCTGAGTTCATGTATACTTTCGAACTGCTACTCGGTACATGATATCCTTGAGCAACATAATGTATTGCAGGGCTTGCTCCTTTATAGCGGAATAATGCTGCGCTGATTTCATTTTGAGTAGATATACTTCCATTAATATTTGCTGAACCGCCAACAGTCAGATCGCTTCCGACATTTAGTTTTCCACCGACCTTAACGTTATACTTACCCATCCATAACGCATACTGACCAACACCTAATACGGCTGTTGCTTCAACTGATTCGCCAAATTCATCAGTAACTTTCACCTTAATAGTAAAGCTCTGTACATAATTTAAATCAGTGTATGCCTTGCTAAAAGATATTGTTCCATTGCTTAGCGTTGGATAAACAGTCGTACCATAGGTATCATCATTACGCCGAATCGACATGCGAATTGTATTACTAAGAATAGTTGAATATGATCCACTAACACTTAGAGTTCCTTTAGCAGATGTTTCGTTTTCTCTTTTTAAAGTAGCAGTTATAAACGGTTTAGCATATTCATAAAATGTCTGTTTAGCTTCATTACTAGATTGTAGACCTCTACTGTCAGTAGCTATTACTTTATATGTTCCGTTCGACTTGTTAGAAATATAACCTGTATAAGTGCCATTATTGTTTGACAGTGCAACACCATCACAAGTTACCGTTTTAATACTTGCTGAATATTTAGCACTTACTGGTACAGATACTAATTTCTTTGAAATCTGTTGAACCGTAACATCTGCATTCTTGGCTTTTACACCAGCATGTTGTTCTGTTAGAGTAATTGCTCCAATAGTAGGCTCGGAATTGTTCGGTAGATGCAGATTGAAATTACATGTTTTTGTATCTCCAATTTTTGTAGAACCGCTATATGTTTCAACAGATATTCCACCATATCCAACAGTTGCAGTAGTAATCTGATCTAGCAGAGAAGTCGGTGGAGTCCATGAGCAATTGTCAACTACTCCAGTAGCAATAGTTCCAGATTTTTTGCCAAATGAATATTTTACTGTATGAGTGAAGTTAGCCTTCTTATTCATGTGAATAGTACAAGCTGTGCCAGCAGTAATATCAGGCGAGTTATTAGGATATGTGTTAATAGATGGCTGTGAAGCTCTTGGGATAGTACTGAGAGTTAAAGTAAATTCTCCATAAGGCATATTCCCATATCCAGATGAATAATATGAGCCTACTGTAGCTGACCCCGTTCCATCAGCATTGTGTGGAGCCCAGAAGCCACCGCTGACTAACTTAACCCATCCATTAGCTGTTAAATGCGAATTAGTATATCCACCGCCACCTGTAACATTACAATCAACATTGTATGCTGAATAACTACTTCCTAAAATCCACAATTCAGTAGAAATATAAGAACGGTTATTAGCTATATCAACCGTAGTTTCATCTGCGTAAACATGGATTGATGAATACGATGTTATTCCATAATTTCGTCTTTCCGTTGCCATTATTGTATGTCTCCTATCCAGTAGAATGCTGTTCCTTGTTCTTCGTTAATTGTTGACAATTCAGCTCTATGTGTACCAAACATCATGTAATCTTTGACAGCCAGGTTATTCATCTTTGACTGCTGTCCAAACTGTGCAACGTCATTGCCATTATTAAACACATGCATTCCATCTGATTTGATGTGCGAATAGTTCTTTGAATTTTTTGATTCTAGAACACGAACACCACTTGAGTCTACAATTACAACTTGCTCTAAATCATTAATGTCATTCCACGCATTTGTTGCTAATGCTTTAGCGGCATCGGAATCTTTCTGTGCTTTATCAGCTTGGTCTTTAGCTTTCTGTGCTGCTAAACTTGCTGCAGCTGCATCTGATTTCGCTTGATCAGCTTTTGCATCAGCTTTATTTGCAGCATCTTGAGCATTATTAGCAGTGTTCTGTGCATTACTTGCATTAGTATTTGCCTTGTCTGCTGATGACTGAGCACTGTCTATCTTGTTGGTCACTTCTTCATCTAAAGCACCAATGACTACCGAATTTGCTTTAATTAAATTGCCATTGAGTTGCCCTGTTGTAATTAAATCAGCATTAATTCCTTCACCTGTGATAGCTGTTGAATATGGGCCATTGTACCCACTCTTCGAAATACCTAATCCATTCTTGTTTAAACGGATGCAATTCACCATTTGTTCAATATTAGGTGAGTCACCAACAATAATTTCAGATGGATATCCATTTGCATAATTTGTAACTACATATCCACCTAAGCCACCTTTAATAAGCTCTGTTTGATATTTGATTACTGCATCTAATATTGACTTTGTTACTGCACTGTCAGCAACTTTTGTTATTTCAGAAATTGTTGATGCAAGTGAAGAACGAACTGAACCAATCTTCAAAGAATCATATCTTTCTGCTAAAACGTCATACTTGTATTCAATAACCTTTGCTTTTGCATCTACTCCAAGCTCTGCAAATCTAACTGTTACTGTATCTCCAAGATTGATTCTTTCTCTGGATAAGCTCTTGTATTCTTCTGTATCTTCCAAAGCCACAAAAGAAACATCGAGCGATACTTGTGGTACTCCTACACAGTTATTCTTGATGTACGATTCCGTGTATGCCCTTAACTGCTCTACTGTCGGTTCTTTTTCAAAATTGGTTGAAAAGTCCTTAACCACAGTTCTCTTGAATGGATATTTGCTCGCATACTCACTTTCAATAGGCGTTTCAATGCTTACAACTTTGTCTCCATTAGAATCCTTCCAAAAAGGAACTATGCCTGTGATTACTTTGTCTATTGATTCTTCTTGCTCTAGGTCTGTCAGATTTTTGCCATACTCAATGACTACTCCCCTATCTATTCCTCTGTGTGCATACAGTTTGACTGTATAATTGTCAAACTCATATTCGCCACCGAAGCAGTCAAGAATAGACCCAGCTACCCCACCAAGTCTCTGTCTGAATGATGCAGGTTCCTTCTGTGAGTACTTTGTAGCTGTATTTGAAATGTTAGTCCATACGCTGAATGGATTACTTGCCAATGAATTCTCTTTAAGTCCATTCAAAGCTCCAAGAACGCCAACAGCATCAAACGGTTTAACAGGTACATAGCTTAACTGATAAGAAATGTGTGTTGCTTCAACAGTCACTTTTCCACCAATTGGTTTTGTAATTGTTTCGATTCTGAAATGCTGAACTGCTTTTCCGTCAGAAGGTATTGCATCTACAATTGCCCCAACCTTGATATCAGAAAAATGCACTCCTGTTATTGGATATGTGAATTTCAATTCATATACGCCATTTAACTTTTCATGCACATAACATGTAATGCAGTCTGTTAAGCATCCAACACCTTGTGAATCAAATTTTGTTTCATTTGCTTTGTACAATACAGGTATCACGATTTCTCCCTTACCTGCATATTTTCAAACGAATCAAACTCACCGTTCCGCAAAAAAGAGCAAAGCTCATGCTCTGCTCTATAATTCGTACCATCTTGGTTTTACTGTAACTTTTGTGATTCCTGTACCAAATGTGATTGTATTGTTTCCACTTGATAAGCTACCCCATTGGTTTACTTTGATATTGCTGTTTCTGTTCGCTGTGCCTTCATATGCTTGCTTCGAATCGGTATCTATCTCAATGTATTCTGTTCCTGCTGTATTTATTACAAATACATTAGTTCCTACTGTCACAGTTCCTTTTCCATAAACCCTTATTAGTGGTTTGGATGGAAATACAGTCGGATTCAGAATACTTCCGTTTTCAGTGAATACTGTATCTTGTTCACCAGATTTCAAATACCATTGTGGCTTGCAGTCAAATTCAAGTTCAAATGTGCCAATCCCACGTGCAAGTTTTATCTTCCCTTCGATTCCACTCTTCAGTCTTCCTAAGCGATACATATCTTGTTTGAAATCATCTTCAATTCTCACATATCCATCTTGAGATAGAATTGCACTTCTAAACGGAACAAATCTATCTTCAAATTCATGTGCAATAAATGCTTGATACGTTATATCAACATTTTTATACCTGCCATTATTGATATGCAAATCACCATTTCTACCTGCTATTTCATAGCTTGTATAGTCTGGCTCTGGAGAAGCATAGATTCCTGCATCAGAGACAAATACACCATAGTCTTTACAGTTGATATTCCCAACAACTAGATTTCCAATCATGCGAATACTTCCTCTTCTTTCTTTCTTGCTTTTTCGAGCTTAATCATCAACTCTTCTACAAGCTCATCAATATCCATTCCTTCAGAAGCATAGACATTGATTACAATTCCACCACTAGTCTTGTATTTGCTTGAGCCTTCTGACTTATTAGAATCTGTAACGGATTCACCAATTGCTTTTACAGAAGTCTTGATTGACATTGAATCTGCTTCTTTCATGACTTCTTTACCCATGTCAGCCATTGAAGAAATTACTTCTGAAGCATTATCATCAATACCTTTTGACATACCATACATGAGCATCTTACCTACCCATGCAGTCTTTTTGGATGGAGAATGAATCCCAAAGAATCCCTTGATTGACTTCAATACTTTGTTAGTGAACCCACCAATAAGATTGATAATCCAGCCTGTCATATTGCTGATTCCATTCCAGATTCCTCTAACAAGATTTGAGCCCAAATCAGCCCAATTGATATTCTTGAAAGAATTAAATGCTGACTTGCCGATATTCCCAACTGCTGTCCAGACTAAATTACCAATAGACCTTACTGCTGTTGCAATCAGCTTGATTGCGTTGTGACCTGCTCCAGACCAATCAATGTTTGAAAAGAAATTCTTAGCATTTTGACCGATTGTCTTAACTGCATTTGGGATTTGTGATGATAGATTTTTAATTCCATCAGTTACCCATTTAATCAAGTTCTTACCTAAATCAATCCAATTTAAAGCACTCCAAACAGCTATTACTGCTTCAAAAATCTTCGGAATATTAGCAAGCAAATTTGGAATTGCATTGATAATTCCTTGACCTAAAGTAATAAGCATTTGCACACCTGCTACTAGCAACTTAGGCAAGTTGTCGTTAATCAATCCACAGAATTCAATAATGATTTGTGGTACATAAGCTATCAGCTGTGGAAGCCCATTTGCAATTCCTTGTACTAGATTCTGCAGAAATTCAATTCCTGCATCGACAATTGTTCCAAAGTTAGCTCTCAATGATTCTGCAAACTGCAAAATCATAGGTAAGGCTTGCTCCAATAAATTAGGTATACCTTCGATTAATCCTTGAGAAAGACCAACAATCATTTGTGTACCACATTGAATTAACTGATCTAATCCATCTCCTGTAAACCAATCGAACATATTATTTCCAAGAATCTGTAATGCTTGGAAAATATTACTCGAATTTGACATTGTATCAGCAACAGTATTCATGATATTTGTGAACGAATCCAACGCTGGTGCTGCAGTTCCTAGAATTGATTCACCAAATGAAATCATCATATTCCGACCAACATTCATCGCTTTATTCAGCTTTGCCTGTGGTGTAGCTAACTTTTCAAGACCTTCTCCAAGAACTGATGTATTCTCGCCCATTTCTTTGACGATTTCGTTGAAATTACCTGCCTCTTCATTAGTGAGAGATAATCCTGCTTTGCCTGCTTCAGCACTTGCCCAAAGCTCATTAAAAGCTGTTCCTGTGTCATTTGAATATTCTTGAAGCACTTTCAAGGCATCAGAAAGTGTATGACCATCTTCCATGAATTCTTTGAAAGATTGCCCTGTCTTTTCTTTAATGATTTTTGCTACTGTTGTTCCACTGTCTCCAAGCTCATTGAACATAGCATTCAATTGAGTAGTAGCAATCTGCGTATTTACACCTTGCTTTGTCATAAAAGCATAGGATGCTGTCAGATTATCAATACTTACTCCCATAGCATTGGCTGTTGGGATAGTTCTACCCATGTTGCTTGCCAATTCTGCTACTGTTGTTTTACCTAGGTTCTGAGTAAGAACGAGCTTGTTAGCAATCTGTTCTGCTGTTCCTGCTTTCTCACCGTATGCATTCATTGCTGTAGTGAGAATATCTACTGAAGTTGCCGCATCCGTAAATCCCACTTTTGCAAGATTTGTTGCAGTTCTGGTGAAGTCTGTAAGTTTCTCCATAGGAACAGAAGCAGATAATGCTTGATATCCTGCTTCAGCTAACTCTGTAGCTGATTTACCTGTTTCATTCGACAGTCCAACAAATTCCTTGCTCAAATCACTAACAGAGTATTTTGTTGTATCAAACAAAGTGCTCATTTTTGCCATGGAATCTGTAAAATCCATAGCATCAGTAATTGATTTCTTTAGTGTTGCACCAATTGCAAGTGAAGATGCTAGCTTGACAACATTGTTTTTCAAGCTATTCATCATTGAAGATGCAATATCTTCTCCACCTTTTTTTCCTTCTGATTTTGAGTCTTGCAATGCTTTTGTGAAATCATTAGTGTTCATTCCTAACGATACGAATAGTTTATATACATTTGCACTCAAACATTTCTCCCTTAAATAAAAAAGAGATACACCCACTTGTATCTCTCATGCGTGTGCGTTCCGTTCTGCTTTTGTCTATCTTTCGATAGTGTCTCACGCTCCATAGAGTTGCGACCTCTCCCTGTATACGCTATATTTTGTGATTGAGATATTCATCAATCTCTTTGCTTACTAACTGAATATCACCGGTGTTTTCTCCACCTAGCTGATTTTTCAATGTGGCTTGTGTTCCCTTCATAAGCAATCGCAAAATCACATGATTATCCTGTTGTTCCTTAGTCATCGTCAGCACTGTTGATTCAAGAGATTTCAACCTTTTGTTGTCAGAATCTAATAGCTCTTTATGATGTGCTACATCTCTTTCAAGTTTTGCAACAGAAGTCTTTGAACGACACCATGTAATGAATTTGGCAACTGCTGTAACAGCACCTGCAACACTTGCTCCATAGACAATCCATTGAGCAATCAAAGCCCACACTTCCATTGGTATCTGTGCAGGCATTAATTACCCCTCAGTTTCGTCCACTGTCTTTTCTGTTTCTTCTTCAATATATTCTGTTTCAGAATCCATTTCTTGCTTAAGATTCAATGCAGATACACCAATCAGAACACCTACAAGCGTTCCTAATGCCTGTAATGTCTTTGCAACTTCGGCTGTATATGGAAGGTTCCAAATAGCACCAATAGTTGAGTAAAATGTTCCAATTGCAGGTAATGCAATTAAAGCTACCCATTTCAATACTTTGTATACTCTGTCATTTAATACCATTATTTTTTCTCCTCAAGGATTTGCATTTGTTAGATATGGTGATGTACCACTGTTTACCTTCGCACCACTTGATACATATCCTTCTTTCTTTCCGTCTGTCACTCTGTACCAGACTGTATTCCCGTTATATGCATAATAGCCATAGTAAGTAACGGTAGTTCCCTTTGCTAAGGTCTTTACGATAGATGCTTTAGTGGAAGCATCAGTTCGCATATTAAGTGCAACCTTAGTAACCATCTTCTTTCCTTTGCCATAGCCTTTTACAAATCCATGCTTGATTGTTCCACCACTAGATGGATTTGATACAGTGTATGAAACTGTTTTAGTTGTCTTCCATGACAGCCCACCACCGTTTCTGATATATGAATAGCCATCTAATAAGAACAGCATTTGGTTAGCTCTAAGCATGTTTGCTAGGATATAGCCACCTTTACTATTTCTGTATTTCTGTCTGACATGACCTGCACAGATTTCCATGTGAATATGGTTTCCTGTAGCATATCCAGAAGTACCTTCTTGATACATGATTTCGTCATATCCATAGAATTTACCGACTGTAAATGATCGTTTACTATGCGTTAATGCAAGAGTGATGTATCTTAATGCACCATCTGCACATAAGACCTTCTTTGGTTTTCCATCTTTACCATAGCTCCAGAAGAAGCGAGTATTTCCTGTGCTTGCATTTCCCCATGCACCTGCACAGTACCATCTTGTGTTAGGCATCTTGTTTCTCCAGACATCTACACCTGTATCCATACCTGCTAGGTCTACTTCAAAGCTAGTATGTGAATAGTGATTTTTTCCATCATATCCAGAGCCAACTTGAGACACATTCAGACACTTCATTCCGAATATTAATCTGTCATAAGTTTCTATCTTGTTCTCCCTTTACAACTTTTAATCCTGCTTTATTTAGAACATCAGAAATGATTTCATTCGCACTTCTAGTTTCAACTTTCTTGTTTATCAAATCATAATATCGTGTGTTTAATCTCTTATTATCACTTTGATAAAACATAGAATCTGTAACATAAATGCGATACGCTTCGTCTTTCTGTTGTTGTTTAAACCGTGCAATCAAATAGCACATGAAAGGTTTTACTTTGCTTCTGTTCCCTCTGTATTCTCCGTAGCAGAGCCAGAAGCATTCAGTTCCCCACTCTGTACGGAAGATTTGAAAAGTGACTGTACTGTTTCGTCTGAAACCAATGTAATCAAGTCAACCGTCAATGTTGCAAGGTTACAGTGATATTCTTCACCAGACATTGCCTGTAGAATTTGCATAACTTCTTTCTTGTGATTCTTAATCATGTAGGAAGCTAGCAATGCCATTGGCTTCTCGAAATAATCTTTGATTTTTTCGTCAGTACAGATTGATGAAATTGGTTCAATCACTTCAGCAAGAACATCAAGTGCATTTTCATCTTTAATATCTTTAAATGCTCTAATCATGCTGTTACCGCCTTAGTCTTGCCAGATGATAATGATTGAGGGAATGTTGTACCATCTTGCTTGATATAGATGTCAAATGGAACTTTATCTTGATTCTTAAGTGAATAGTGTGCCATATATTCAAAAGCAAATTGCCCTTTATTTCTATCGCTTGTCTGGATTTGGAAGCCACCTGTAGATAATGCATTCATTAAATGACATGCAATTACTCCACCTTCTCCATAATCTGCTACAAGCCAAAAATCATTAAAATCTGTGTCTTTTACTTCGTCTCTAAGTGTGATATGACCTGCATCGTTAGAATCTGAATCAGCTAATGCTGCAAGACTTTTTGCTGTTTTATCCGTTACAGAAATAAAAGTCCCACTTGCTTTGATTTCCCATGAATCAAGTTTCTTTAGCTCCTTCGTATTCTTCGGACAGTTATCAATATCTTCACCAAAATCCGTAAATGTTGGTGTTGCTGTAATGTTTGTACCACCAGAAGTTGCCCCCATAATATCAGCATCTTGAATAGTTGCTGTTGTTGGGTCAAATTTACTGAGTACTACGCCTGCATTTAATTGGATATTTTTAAATGCGTCTGTTGCTACTTTTGCAAAAGTCATTTATTCTCCTTAATTCGTAAAATAATCAACCAACAGGTTGATGTATCTGCTTCTAATCGTGTCATCTTCTTCATCGCTTACTGCTTGACAATAAGGTGCCCCAGGATTTACCCAAAGCATTCCGTCATCGCAAATAACTTGATTGTTCTCTTTCAACTTGTCTGTTAACTTTTGAACCATTGCATTTATTTCTTTTTCAGATGTTGTACGGTAATACAATCTAACAGTAATTGACACATGGTCAGCCCAATTGCCTATTACGTTTTGATACGTTCCATACGGATACGAGATTTCTTTCATATCTGGAACATTCGTATCAACATAGAAGGGAATCCCTAAATCATTGAACCATTTGTACATAGCTTGGTATTTATTCATTAGGCAACTCCCATCTTTCTGCTGATACTACATTCATATCAATCGTCGAGAATGAAGGCGATGCTTTTTCTTCAGCATTTGATGTCACTCGAAAGATAACTCCATCTTCAATACACTTGATTACGTCGTGATAATCTAATTTCACCTGTCTACTTGTTGTTATCCTAAATGTAGATGTAACTCCATCATGTTCTGCAATCTTAGCTTGCATACTATTGTTCTGCGTAATTGCACACATGATATGAGCACCTTCTTTCCACGTTGTTATGGTTCCACCTTCGCCATCAGATAAACGTTGTTTTTCTAGAATCACACATTCTTGCATCATTCTTTCATATAGCATCATTACAATCTCCTATAGCAATTCAATCTGCTTCTGAACGCATCGTACCATGTCACTGCTTCTCCTTTGCTGTTTGTGGCTTTTGTATAGCTATAATCTGCAAAGTTTTCGCTAGTGAATGGTGTTAATTGTTGTTCTGAATATTTGCTTTGATATGCTTGTATTTCATCTACTAGAGATAAGAAGTCTTTAGGCACTGCCATTGTGCTGATAATTCCATTAAACGTTTCATCTGACAGTGCTAGTTCATCTGTGTACTTGTACACACCATCATTGAATACACTTCCGTATATTCTGAAATATTGATTTTTTTGAACGAAAGGGAGAGCAATTCTGCCTTCCTCAATCGTCCACGTTCCTTTAAAGCTATCTACAATAAAGAAATTGTTTATTCGCTTCATGATTTCGTAGAGCATATTGTTCTCCCTATGCTTATGCCTTTACTTTTAAAATGACTACTTTTTCTTCATTTGTTAACGCTGGCATACCAAATGCTGTACAAACGATTTCATCTGATACACCAACATGTCTATCATGTTCAACAAGTTCACCTCTCTTGAGGAAATATGTAATTGCAGGTGCATCATCTTCTGTTTCTGCATCATTTGTTAACTTGATAATTGGATTAAAGTATGCAGGAGTAGTTACCTTAGTCACTTTTTCTCCAACCTTTGCAAATGGTAATGATTTCTGTACTTCTGCTAAATTAGTTGAATTAATTGCAGTTCCACTTTCATCATACTTATACCATTCGCTAAATTTTTTAACTTTCTTAGATACTCTTACATCGCATCCAGAAATTCTACCAATAGCCCCATCTCTTAATACGCCTGCTTCGTATTTGTCAGCAGATGTAAAATCTGGGTCTTTTCTTAATGTAGACATTTGTTCAGGTGCAATAATAATGACTTTCTGGGATGCAACTTCTTCATCAAATTTATCTGTACCATCCACAATAGCTGAATACTTAATTACTGCTGTTGTATCATCTACGATATTCTTTGCTCCATATAATGCATCTACAGAATCGTTGTCTAACTTCTCTGCAATAGATTTTGCAATCTGATTTGTTGCTTCTCCAATTGGATTGCCATAGCCAGAAAGCTGTGCTTCATCTGTGATTTCTACACCCTTACCAATCTTCTTGATTGTGTATTGCTTTGTTGTATAAGACATCTTTGTAGAATCAATCTTTTCACCTTCCTGCAAATCAACTGCTTGACCAATATAGCCCCATACAGGAATTGTCTTAGTGGAACCAGGTGTTCCCTGCAATGTTGTATCAGTCTTTGTATAGCCAGTCATAAGTGATTTCTGACTGACTTTTGCGGAAATCATATCTGAAACTACCTCTGGGTCAAATACATCTCCGTTTTTAAACATTGTTACTGTCATTTTTTCTCCCTTATTTTCTTCCTGCTAAAGTGTTATACAATTCTGGATTCTCAGCATGTAGCTTTACTCTTTCGTTGTATTTCATCTTTGCAAATTGTTCGGATGTCACTGTTGAACCACCATTATTAGGTGGAGTATCAACATCGGCACCTTTTGTACCCCCTTTTGTGATAAATTCCGACCATTTTTCTTTTGCCCCATCTTCAAGGCTTTTTGAATCTTTAAACTTCCCATCATCTGCAAGTTCGTATTTATCTAGATTTGTGAGCTCTACAATCTGATTAATAGTCTTTTCTTTAATGCCTGCTTCTCTGAGTAAGTTTGCATAGGCTTTCTTCTTTTTGCCTAATTCCATACTTTTTACCTGCTGTTCTTTGTAGGCTTCAAAGTCTGAATGTTCTTTTTCATACTTTTCTTTGTATGAATCATTGTTTTCTGCACCGTTCTTTGCAGATTGTTCAGCTTCGTCAAGCTGTGTTTGAAGATTCTTATTTGTTTCTTTCAAACCATTTACTGTTTCTGTGTGTGCTTCGATAATTGCACTTACTTGTTCTTCAGTAAGCCCCATACCTTTTAAAAATGCTCTTGATAATGCCATTTATATGTGTCTCCTTTTCTTCGGTGGCGATCCTTTGCCATTCAACACTTGTATTTTTGCTTGAAAAGTACTCACCGTTCCGCAAACATGAAAAAAAAGAGAGCATTTTTTAGCTCCCTTACTTCACTCTTGATTTGATTGTCTCTTCTATGAACTTCACATATTCGTCTGTATGATTTGCTACAGCAGGTTTCAAATAAGGTTGTGCTCTCTGTCTTGATGTTCCAAATTCTACATATGGTGCATATTCAACGTTTGTACCAATGTATTCTGTTTGCTCATCTTCTGAATATGTGTGACCTATGCTTCCTTTTAACCGACCTGTATCAACAGGAACAATTTCTACTGCGTATTGTGTTGCTTGTTCTCCACATCCAAGTAGTGCGATTCTCACAGCTTCTTTAAGCTCAGAATTAATCTCTTTTGTTCTGTCATTTGTTATTTCTACTTTGATCATCATTCACTTTCCAATATTTTTCATATGCTTGCGAACCTTCTTTAGCTAAATCCAAAGATAACATCAACAAGTTTGGCTCAGTAACATCAATTCCTTGATTAATAAAATCTAAACAGATTTTGAAATTCTCTTCGGTCTTTGCATCACTTAAAACACCTAAAATAAAATCTTTGTCATCATTTATTTTCTTTAATTCAGCAATTAAAAGTTTCTCATATTTATACTTATCCATGAATGTTATATGCCTTCTCTTTCCGAATGATTCTTAAATCTCCTGTCTCATCAATATATACAAATTTATAGATATAATCACCAATCGTCTTTGAGAAGACACCTTTCTCCAAATCTTTTTTTGTTGCATTTGTTCTGACTTCACTCATTACATTTGCATACTCTTTCTTATCAGAAATCCATATTTCTTGATAATCCGTAGGTTTTCTAGCAAACAATTGGTTATTCAGCTTATATCTTAGCTCTTCTTTTTTCTTTCTTTCAAGCCATTGCTTATAAGTTTCCTTTGTATTTACATCAGAGCGAATTGTTACAATGTGGCTTTTTCTTTTTCCGTTCGCATCGTAATAGTATTCTCTAACTTCCTTCGTTGGCTTTGAGAATGAATCTATACTTGCTGTCATTCTGCATCTGCAGTTATAGACTTCTGCAGGAGCACCAGAAGGGTCAGCAGGATATCTCAAACCATTAGGAAATGTCTCGTTAGGCTCTACTTTCACACCGTCTAACATTGCGTGGCTTTCTCTTGTCCTATCATCATGAGCCGAGTTCCACTGCTTATGAAATGGAATTTGTGCATCAATCAACTGTTGCATAGAACTCATATATCCACAGTTCTGAGCTGATGTCATTGCAGTTCTTGCATTTCTCAATGCTGCTGCCTTACTGCTTCCTGTATATCTTTTAAAGTCCTTTGCAATGTCTTGAATTGGTTTTCCTTGAACAATTCCAGAAGCAAGAATACCTTGTATTTCGCTCTTGTTCCATTTGTAATCACGACTTTCATCAAATGATAGTCTTTTGAATGTATAGCCACCCATCTTATCAGAAACTTTAAATTCAGAAGCATTCTTGCCAATAGCAAGGTTTTTGATCGCATCATCATTTACAATTCCAAACGAGATTCCCGTCTTCTTCTCATAGTTGTAGAGACTATAATTAACACATTCTTTAAATACCTTTGGTGTCTCACCGTTGATATACTGTTTTGCAATCTTGTTTGTCTGCGTAATCTTCTTAGCAATTTCATCACGCATTTTTGTCCACTTCTTATTGTTGCTTAACTGAGTGAATCTCCACTGCTGATATTCTTTCTTTGTGATTTTCCCACTTTCAACAAGTTTCCTTTTTTCTGAATCCTTTTTATCAAATTCATTTGCAAACCTGTTTACCTTTGAAGACAGTTCTTTCCATGTCGTTCCGTAAACAGAGCCAAGCCATTTATCAATTTCATTGATTTGTCTCTCAACATACATGTTCGTATATTGCTCTGTAGTACTGATTTTAGGCATTATTCATCTCCCAATGATGATTTATATGTTTCTTCTTTTTCCGCCTCTAAATCGGCTTTATTTGTGCCTAATTCTCCATTATTTTCACCGTCAATGAATGAATCCATTTCTTCTTTGTCTTTTCTAAGCATGATGCCATCAATTTCATCTGGGGTTAGAAATGGCAAATGCTTCAGAATTGTTTCTCTGTCAAGATACTGAGAGCATTCGATAATCATATCTGTTTGTTCCTTTTTATTGCTGATTTTATTTCTTGTAAACAATGGTATGTATTTCTTACCCAATGCAAGTTCTGTTAAATTCATAACAGTATCAATTATTTGTTTTTCATATTCATCAGCTTCCAAATCCATTGGTTGATAGCCTGCGTCAATATGGTCATTTGTGTTTCCTGCCTCTACTGTATGGACATCTAATACATGAAAGTCTTCATACATGTCATTCTTGATTTGCTGAAGCGTTGCCTGTCTTGCTTGAAATGGAATTTCTTGAGTGTACGGTGTGATTGTTGCTTCATCAACTTCTGTAACAGTTGCAACGTGTCTATCACGAATGTTCTTCATCAAATCACTGATATCTTTATCATCCATTCCACCTGCATTGTTAATCAGCCAATAAATTTCACTGCAATCTTGAACTGTGTCAATGAATCCATTCTTGATTAGGTCGTAAGCATCAATATGAGCCTTTAAGAATACATTTGTTGATTCTTTGTATCTATTTCCAAGCAATGGAAAAATAGGCAAATTAGAATAGTTTTCTTCATTGATGATTTCTGGCTCCGTGTCTGCTTCTGCTTTCTTGTAATTGATTCTATATGCTGATTTTGGCTTTGTTACTTCATAGTTTCCTGTTCCAAATCCATCTTTGCTGACAAACTTTGTGTATCCATCTTCCTCATATAGCACTGCATTCACAGGCTTATTATCATCGATCTGCCAGAAACGAATTCCTGCTCTTAATGAACCTGTGTTCTCATCCCACAAAGGCACAAACTCTGTAAGTTTAAACACATGCACATGGTCTACATTCCAAAACATGAATGACATTCCGTGTATTAGTGCAAAATACCCTGCTTCTTGTAACTCTGTATCAAATTCTTCCCCTAATTTAGATTTGATTTCTGAATCTTCAAATTGAATCCCATTTCCTAGGGAATAGCTGTTTCTTTGCATATTAAGGCTTCTGAAAAAATTGCTGCACAATCTGTTGTTAGCACTATTTGTATCAATCTTCTTTTCACCGATATTGTCTGTATATATTTTTGAAAACTTGCTGATAGTTGTATTTTTCTGTTTGTCATACTCATCAGCATCTAAAGCAACTCTATATGCTTCTGAAGCCTTATGCATCGAAATAGCATATCCAATTACTTTGGATAAGTTGCCTGCTTTTGTGTCTCTTTGAAAATCTTGAAATGTATACAATTCATTCTCCCTTGTTTGATTTACGTACTAAATGCTTCGTCTTGACAAAATATCTTATTGCATCCATTGCATGGTCATTTTCTTTTAGTGGTGCATCCTCACCACGCTCGCTTGCTTTCTCATCCCAGGAATAGATGCCAAACTCATCTATCGTGTGTTCACAACAATCACTAACGGCAATCAAATTTCTTACGAGAAGTGTTGATACATCATCAATACCTTCTATCACACTGTTGTCTGCATCCAATACATGAAATCCCTGTTTTCTCAGCTCTACTTTCATTGCAGCTGCACTCGGGTCAAGAATGATTTGCTTGGGCTTTACCTGCACCATCTCACCATCAATTTCAACAAACGGAAGAATCTGCTTTAAACCTTCAGCATGCTTACCGACTGTCTTCTGCCTGTGCTCATCTCGGCCACTGTAATAATATTCATTTAGAATTATCCATCTGTTAGTTCCCTTTTCTTTTCTCCATAAAAGGAAAACAGTGGCGTTCTGAATGCCATAGTCACTTGATATGTAATAATCCCCTTCTGTTTCTACAGAACCTGTTGGGATTACATGCTGTGCTTCACTGAACATGTCATAGATTCTGCCCTCGGCATTACACCTCTTGCCCTCAATGTCTCTTTGATACCAAATAGATTTCTTGTCATACTGTTCTTCAATCTCTGCCAATCTTTCTTCACTGATTGTTGCATTGTCTCGAATCGTGAAATGCTGATAGTTGTATTTATCACCATATGCACTTTCGAATCTGTCTATATATTCTTTGTAGATAAAATTTGCAGGCGAACTTGGGTTCAAATCCCAAAATATTCTTCTTGCCTTGGAAGCCAACTGTCTGTTAAACGCTTCTTGAATCATTGATTTGTGATGCAGATTGATTTCTGTAGCAATCCACATTCCATAAGAGTTACCACGGATTTTTTTGAAACTGTCTGCCTTGGCACCACCTGCGAAAATAACCACATATTGCCTGTTTCTGACTTTTATTTTTAAGCAGTCATTGTCTTTGTACTTGCCCCACTTGCATCTTCCTCTGAATATGTGCTCCAATCCAAATCCATTACAGTCACCAATATTCAGCTTGGCATTGGCCGTCGTACTTCCTGTTGCCAAATGAATCTTGTCGGGAACTCCCAATTCAAGCATCTTTGCAAACATTGCTACATTATCGACTGTCTTACCTGCTCTTACAGCACCTTCTGCAACTGATATCGTTGCTTTGATGCCTTTATGCATATATTCCTTATGCTTTGCAGTCCACTTTGGATGGAGTCTCTTAGAAATCATCTAGTCCTGCGTCCTTGAAATATGATTCAGTATCTTCTTGATCTAATGATTCTTCTGGATTATCTCTCTGACCCAATTTCTGTTTTCCAAGGAAAATAAGCATTGGTACATTTCCTTTTAACGCAACTTCTTGCTGTTTTCTTCTTAATGACATTTTTCCAAAAGAGCTGAACTTTTTATATATTTCGGAAAAACTCACTTTATATGTTCGTTTGCACCATTTATTAAGTGTTTTATCTGTCACATTTAAAATTAAACATATTTCTTCTTGCGTACACCAAATAGAGCAAAGAGCTTCAAATTGTTTTCTGTCTAATTCTTTTAAAGGTCTAGCCATGTTATCACCACCTTTTACATGTTACATGCTCCTTTTCGATACCATTTTGGTTTAAAAGATGCTCACCGTTCCGCAAAAAAAGACAACCTCGTGAGAGATTGCCTATTTCTTGTTCTTTTCCATATCAGCTTTAATCAAATCATAAAGATACCCAGATACAGACTCTTTTTCTTCTAAGAACTTAATCATTTCTGTATTGCTTTTTGGAATTAGAGCTGTAACTCGTTTGTAATACTTTTTCTTGAAATCATTGTTGTAACGTTGAAAATCAAAATAACGTTCATCATCTTCGCTGACATTCTTGTTTACATATTTTTCGTTTAATTTCATAGATTTAATGATATAATGCCGTTGGATTCAAAGGGGATTGCTCCCCTTTGAGCTACTGCTGACTCTTAAGCGATTCAATGTATTGTTCAAATCTTTCAATCGCTTTAGGGTCTTTTTCTTTTAGAAATTTAAGAATCATTTCTAAAGAAGCAACAACTACTTTTACATCGGCATTTGTCATATCTTCCTCCTTTCTGTATATAATTATATTACATGGTTCACACCATGTAAAGCATTTATTTTGTTTTTGTATTTAAAAAAGCAATCTATTTTCAAGATTGCTCATAATATCCTAATTCGTGTGCTACTTCATACACAAAATCATGCGTCCACTTCTCTACTTTTCTTCGTGATACATACAGCTCACTTGCTACTCCGTCTGCATTTTTCTTGTCTTGGAAATATATCTCATTTATCGCTCTTACTCGCTCAATTCCATCATCTTCATCTAGTGTTCTACTTATTACAGCAGAGATAGCTTCATTGGCTTCTTCTGCTTTTTCTGTATTGCCTAAACCGTTTGGAAACTCACGAATCATCGCAATAATATGTGGATACCACCAATACTTGTATCTTGTGTATCTCTTCAAACTATCTCCTACATTCAAAATCCCTTAGTGATTCTTCTGCGATATATAGCGTGCCTATTTCTTTGTTCTCTCTTTTTTCTAGCGTTACTTCAGAGCCAATGATGGATGTAAGTCTTCTGGCTATATGCTGTTCTCCATACTTATTAACGTCTTTTGCAGGAACTAATGAGTTCCCATACAGCAAGATATTCTTAACCATCCATCCGTCCTCTGCTTCTAGTAATGCTTTCTTTTTTTTCTCAGTGTAACTATCCCACTTGCTTGATATCACCTGTTTCTCCCAATCAAATATATAATTACTGCACCAATCAGAAACAACATCTCTATGACTGATACAGTTGCTATGATCTTTATTGCGAATGAAATTATCCAATTAAAGGAATATAAGACACAAACTAATGTTCCAAATACAATTGACATTGTTTATCCCTAATCGCATCCACAGCTTAATTGTCTTAAATAAGCATTTTCTTCTTCTAACTGCATAACCCTTAGATTAGCTTCGTGATTTTCTTTAAACATGTCTTTATTCATATTTTCAAGCATTTTAATTTGCTTCAATGCAAGATTCAATTTTGTTCTTATCTTTTCTTCATTTCTCATATACTTACTTCTCATTGGGCTGATAATCGGCGTCATAAGCCTAACTCCTGTAGTGTATATTGCTTGTCAACTTTCATACCCTTGTACATTGTGCCTTCCTTGAAAAATGGCAAATTACTATATTCACCATCACACATTATAATCTTAATAAATTGTCTTGCTTCACTCACACCATACGTCTTTACAATGTACTTTACTCGATTTTTAAAAGGCTTTATAACAGCACTCAAATATTCCTTTTCTGCTTCATTTAGTAGTAATTGTTTTTCTGCTTCTTCTAACAGCCATTTCATAGCATATTTTTTACATTCTTTACAATTTTTAAAGCATTCCCCGTTATGAATTAAATTACTAACACAACAAGTTAAATCTCCTTCTGTCATATTCATAATTTTGTCTTTATACTTTTCAATATTTTTCATAGCCCTAATTCCTTTAATGTGTAGTCTTTGCCTAACTCCATTCCTTTACACATGATCTCTGTTGGCAATACGATTGCATGATATACATCAAATTTTTCATTTATGATATCCAACCATAAGAAATACCCATCACCTTCATCATCAATTAATTCCTTTCTGATTGAACCTACTATTTCTCTGAATGGTTTGATAGCTTCACCAACAAATCTTCTTTCTTCTTCATTTAAGATTTTTTCTTCATAAGGTTGAGCCATCCAATTCAAGATTGCATCTGTGCAACTTTGAAAATCATACGTAATCGTTTCACCTATACAAGCTTTGATTGCTTTGATCATTTCTTTAGGCTCTGTGTAATGTTTATTGAAGATTCCCTTTAATTGTTCTTTATAGTGTTGTAAATTTGTTTCTTTCATGTCTTTCTCCTTTCCAAAATTCATTTGTAATCCTGCTTCAAAACCACTTCTGAATGAATACCCTAAATTTCGAAATTCTTTAGCTTTCATCTTTTTCTCCTTCTCTTAAATATTTCTCATAGTCACTCCAATCAATTTTCTGTCCACAGTCACTGCAATAATTTAGTGGATAGTTATTAATGTGCGTGCGTCCACATGTAGGGCAAAGCCATGCACAATAACTGTTTTCTTCAGACGCATCGGCTTCTGTAGGCTTTTTTGGAGTGGCTTTTTCACTGAGTTCTTTCATCTTGTTTTCATACTCAGAAAAAAGTTTCTGTGAATTTGTTACTGACCTTTCATATGTATCTTCCAAATTGCGATAGTTGTAATCTGCTAGGTGCAACAAATCTATCAATTCTTCTTTTGTTCGAAAGAAATTACCATTGTAAAATCGTAAGTAGTCTATATTTGTACCTTGCCAATAAAGCTCGTAACATAATTCGCCTGTAGGAAGATAGTACCAATATCCACGATTCATTATTCTTCATACTCCTTCTGAATATTGCTTAAATTCACTGTTTTTGTCTTTTCCATTGGAGCATCAGCGTCTATCCAAGAATCCAGCTTTGTATACAGAAGAAGCAATTCTGCTTTTAAACAGGTTAGAAATGCTTCTCTAATATTTTCGTTCTCACATTCTTCGTAACAGTATTTTTTGTTTCGAAGCACTCTTTTAACGCTATTGATAGATTTGAGTACATTATTCAACTGCTCGCTTGCGTTTTTCATGCTTCTTCATACTCCTTTTTGATTTGTTCCATGATTTCCTTGCCTTTGGATTGTGCTTCTTCGCTTGTTTTGAAACAATTTCCTAGCTTCCAGCAAGCAAAATCCGTGGAAGCCCCATTCCAACGCTTGAACTGAGCAAGTTCTAGATTTGTTGCCCACTTCCAGTAGGCATCGCCATCTTTAGGTTTCCATGGCTTAGGTACTGCTTTAAATTCGCCCATTAAAAGAAAGCCAAGTATTTCATCTGATGCATTCCACCAAGCATCACGTGTTGCTGATTGGTAACAAATTCCATCTTCTGTGATTTTGTACGTAGTTAGATTTGCTTTTTCCCCATTAGGTGTTGTGAGGATGAACTCTTGTTCCAGTTCAAGCCCAAGCATTTCTGCAAATTGTTTGTAATAAGTCATTGTTCTTCTCCTTTTTCTGATTTTTCATATTCTTCAATAATTTTTACAGACCCATCTGTAAGTCTGCGTGATAGTTCTCCTAGCTTTTGAATATCATCTAAAAGATTTTTATCATGTGATAAAATCAGTTCTTTCAGTTTTAGTATTGCAGATGGTTCATCTAACGCAATTTCAAAATCTGCAGAAAACTGTTGAAGCATCCATGTATATTTGTCTGTCTGTTTGTAGTCGTTCATTGCTGTTTCTCCTCTAATGCATCAATTAAATCCTCTAAGTTTCTCAGCAAACAACCACAATATGGCTCGCCTATAGGGCATCCTACACATACTTTTCCTTCACAAAAACGCTTATTCAACTTGTCATAGCAGTAACCTAATTCTTTTACACACTCGTCTATTTCTTTGTATTTCATATCCTTGTCCTTACAACCTTTCTATTATTTGCTGAATCTTTTTTATCTTGTTTTCATACAGGACTCTGTTCTTATGAATCTTAAGCTTCAGCTCGTTTTCTTTCTCTTCTAGTGTCTTTTCATAGAATTCCTTTTTTCTATACAGCTCTTCTTTCAATTCTTCGGCATTTCTGCTTTTTGAAAGAATCTTCGGATTGTTTGAAAAGCACCATTCGCTCAATTCTTCTTTGCTTTCTAGCTTTTCCATCTTTCTGTCATAGCTTTTAAAACAGCTTCTTTCATTGATCTGCTTGCTTCTTCAAATGTTTCTCCATCTGACATCTTGAATGCTGTCTCGAAATTCATTTCCAGAGCTCCACGCATCTTTTCTTTAAGATTCTCTTTAAACTCATTATCTTCGCCATTCTCTGTAAATAATCTGATAATTGCATATGTCAGTGTTGCCCATTCTGCTAACACTTTATTTCCTCTTCCTATTACACATGCATTCCCTTCATCGCAGCTAATCATTTTTTTCTTTCTCCTGTTCTATATTCAGTTTTTCAAAGATTGCGACCATAACATCTACAACAATCGAATTTCCAAATTGTTTGTACAATTGAGAATTACTGTTGACAGATGCCATCTTTTCATAATCTTCGTCAGAAACTCCCATCAATCTGCCATATTCTTTAGGTGTTAATCTTCTGATTCTATATTCATACTCATCATAGATTTTCACTTGTCTATTTCCCCCACCACAGCAATCCAGCGTGGGTGATAATCCTTCTGGTGATAAAACCTGATAGACTTGTTTAAATCCTTTTTCAAGTTCACCAACAACTTTTACTTCATCCATCTTTCTTTTTCCTTAATTTCTCAACCCTCATAATTGCATCGCCACTGCATGTCAGCGTTGGAGATACGTTGCCATCTTCCTGTACTCTTCCTCGCCTTAATTTTGATCCTGGATAAGACATGTCAACTACCCCCCATTGTTCATATCGATAAATCCTTTTTTCGTTGCCTGTCTTATTGAAATCTTCTCAACAACTACATTGTCATTATCTCTATTTCTTAATCCTTTATAATCCCTGGAACAGAGGGTAGCACCTACATCCGTTTGCCTTTCTAATACTGTTCCTTGTTTGGTAGCCAGCACTGTCTCTACGTTTTCGTTTTCTGAAGGAATATTCGCAACAATCAATTGCTTGATGAGCTTTTCTGCTTTTTCTGATTTCAGATAAAATCTTTCATCAACGTTATGATCCAATAAATCTTTCAGTTTAGTCCTTCTTCCCCTAATCGGTTCAGGAAAGTGATAAACATAATTTCCAAGTAAAGAAATCATGAAACAGCGTTCTCTGTTCTGTGGCACTCCAAAGTCTTTTGCGTTTAAATCTTTCCAGTAGTTCGAATAGCCTAACGATTCAAGAAAATTGAGCCACGATTTAAAATCTTCGATGTTCTGCTGATTATGAACCTGTGTTACATTTTCCATGAATAGAATCTGTGGCAGCTCATTCATTTCTTTGAGAAGTCTTTCAACTTCCCAAAGCAGTCCAGAACGTGTTCCACTGCCTTTTTTCATTCCTTTCTGAAGTCCTGCTACAGATAAGTCCGTACATGGAAAGCTATATGTCATCATGTAGCAGTAATCGCTTGTATCAACGATTCCTAAATCTGCAGCATGAACTGTTGTAATGTCGATTGCTGGAAAGTCTGTTCCATGAACAGCGTTGTAAGACTTGATAGCGTATTTATCAAACTCAACAACTCTGTAGTGTTCAAACTTCGCACCAATTCTCTTTAGTGCCATTGACTGTGACCCATAGCCTGCGAATAACTCTATCAGTCTGATTGGCTTTGTAATTCTAAATTCATCGCACAGCTCATCAAATATGGTTAGCTGTTCCATGTTATTTTCCTTCAAATTGTCTCTGTAGTTCTAATGCTTTAGCTAATGTTTCATCATTAACTGGTGTTGAGACAATATCTCCTTTCTCTTGTTTCTTCATGTAGTCGGGCATTTCTACCTCTGTATTTGTTCTGTAGCTATTCTGCACTGAATAGAATGTTCTCCAGTTGTGTTCAACACTCTGATTAACTATCTCAATTCTTACCGAATCAATGTCAGATAGCTGCTTCAGCTTGTTTAACGCAAGTTTAAACGCATATTCTGTTTGAATTGGTTTCTTGATAGACTTACGCATGTCTAGAAATGCCTTTAATGCTTCTCTTAATTCTTCATTTTCAGTGAAAGAATTAATCATTCCATCTAAGTCTGCTTTAGCTGACTTCTTTTTCTTCTTCTTTGTATCTATCTCTGTATCTTCTCTACTCTTCTCTTTCTCTATCTCTTTCTCTGTGTTACATTTTGTTTCAATAGTGTTTCCTTGTAACACAGAAGCGTTACATTGTAACAATTTCTGTGCTTCTCTATGCTTTCTAACACGCTCTGTTACTGCACTTTCACTACCAACCATTTCAGTAAGTCGTGGCAGTTCTACTTCCGAATCTGTGACAATAAGTAAGCCTTTCTTTTCTAGATAATTCATTGTGACTTGTACATCATCTGCACTTTCATTGATATCTAATGCAATCTCTTCACAGATCGTATCTTCAATTCCTTCATAGAAAAGTTTCCCATCATCTTCCATAGATTTGAGAAGCATCTTCAAGTAAATAATCGTATACGTGTCTCCACCAGCAATCTGTCTTAATCTTTTTATTGCCTTATCTTCAAAGAAGTTTTTAGGCAGTTTTAACCAGTAATATCTTTTTGCCATTTAAATCTCCTCTATAGTCACGTATATTGATTCTTTTTCTGAATATTGCTTGTATACGCTTAACCAAGCAATCTGTTTGTCATCATCGTATGCAACTTCGTTTAACGCATCGCATATTGTCTTTGCAATGTTGTCTGCATCTGGTTTCTTTGTAGGTCTGTTTTGAGCGTTTAGAAGCTCTTCTCGTGCCTTCTTTGATATATGTGTAGGAATTCCCAGATTAGCTACAATTGATACTTTTAAAGCCCCATTTAGCTTTTTATTGCCTATCTCTGATAGATATGTTGCTTTAATCAGCTGTTCATAGTCTCTTGTTTTCTGTGGTGTGTATGCATGCCCTGTTCTTGTGAATCTGGGTCTGCCTTTGGGAACGATCTTCCCTTTGATTCTGAAACTCACTCTCACAGATAGCTCTTCCCATACATCTTGATAAACTCACCTCTTGCATCTGGCTTTGGTACAGATGGATGAGAAGAAGCAAATCTTTCTTCCCATTTTCTCTGCGTATATGCTTTTAGCCATCTTGCTCTCTCTGGGTCTCTGTGGACTGAATGATTGCCATCTACATGATGGTATGAGCACAGATAGCACCAGCATCCATCTCTGTCTGATTTGCTTCGATATGCACCGTTGTAAATGTGATGTACATGCAGATTCATTGTTGAATTGCATATAAAGCACTGCTTTTCTTCTGAAATGATTGATTTTCCTCTAGTCATTGCTTGCGTTACCCCATTCTCTTGACAGCTGATTTTCAATTAATCTCAGCTCTAATTTGATTGTGTTTATTGCTTCAAGATTTGCCTTGTATACTGTTTCTGCAACATCTCTCTTGAATCTTGCTTCAGCTACACTTGGGATTCCGTAACATGTCTTATCAATCATCCCAATTGCCATCCCTTCATCTCTGAGCTTCAAACACTCCTGTCTCAGCAGAATCTTGTAATCTCTTTCTGCTGTTGCATATGCAGTTCCACTCTTTCTCAGCTCTTTTACTGACAGTGACAACTGCTGTTTTTTTATCTGAAGCTCAGTGTATAAGTCGTATTCTTCCATCTGTTACCCTAGAATGGAAGGTCATCATCTGAAACACTTACAGGTGTTTCTACTACCTCTACAACTTCATTCTGTTGTGTTTTAGCCTCGTTATCAGACTTGGATGACAAATACTCCACAGCATTTGCAATCACTTCTGTAACGTAGGCTTTTGTGCCATCCTGTCTGTCATAGCTTCTTGTCTGTAGTCTTCCGTTTACACCAATCATGCTTCCCTTTTTTTGATAGGTGCATAGGTTTTCTGCTGTTTTTCCAAAGCATACGACCTGTGGAAAATCTGTATGTTCCTTGTCTTTATTTACAGCTAGAGCAAATACACAAACCTGTGTTCCACTCTGCGTTACTTTCAATTCTGGATTTGCTGTCAGTCTTCCTGTTAATACAACATTGTTCATTCTCTGGTCTCCATTGATTTTTCTTCATATACTGCCAATGCTTTTGGAAAATCTTCTTCAATCTTGAATGCAAGTTTGAATGCATCAATAACATCTTGACTAGATGTATTTACAATCTTTCTGATTCTGAAGATTTCTTCTCCTCTGTCTAGATTGCCAAGCATCAGCTTTGTGATTTCTGGTCTTAATACATAATCACTTTCAAATATCTTCTTGTCTGAATAGTTCAATCTGTAATTTTTGTTGACCTCTCTATCAACGATTAGAAACGTTCTCATGTCCATGTCCCTGTCCTTCTTTCTTTTACTTCTTTAATGTAATTCTCAAGCTGGCTTTCACAGTTGCTTCTTTGCAGTAGGCTTGATACAGTGCAGGGCTTTGATTCTGCAATTCCTTTGAATCAAATCTTTCTGCTGTGTGCTCTGGTGTGTATGAAATCGTGAAACAGTCATTCTTGATTTGTGTAACTCCATACTTTTCCATCTGCTTCATCAGCTCCTGCTTCATTTCATCCTGCTTTGCCTTGATTGCTTTCGATGTTTCTTCAAGTTTCTTGATGTATGCGATTGTTTCCTGTGGAACCTGTGCAATTCCGTTTTCATAGATGATTACATCATTTGCCTGTAATTCACTCATGCTCTCTTCCTTCCTTCAATCTGCGTGATGATTTGACTTGCTAGCTTCTGTGGCATATCGTTCAGACAGTCTAATTCATACTTCTTCAGAAGCTGTTCTAGCTTGTCTTCCTTTCCCTCATAAACATTCAAGAAATACTGCTTCTGTTGCATTGTGATTAGTGGGATGTAGTGTTCCATTCCATTGTCTGCAATCTCTTTCTTGATTCTTGATTCACTTGTCTGTTTAGCTTGATTGCCATATGTGTATACAATTTTGTTTGTGCTTAGGTTCTTGATTGTCAGCCCTGTAATCTTGTGATTTTCAACTGTCATGCTTTCTATGCTGAACTTGTCATAGGTCGTTGGCTTGTCACCTTTCTTTGTGACTGTATACAATCCATCCTTAATCCAGATGAATGGTGCTGTATAAAGCTCTCGACCGATGCCCCAATTGAAACATGCTCTTTTGAAGCTGTCTGATGCCTGTCCTTTTTCCTTTTCTGTATAGGATTCTGTTCCTACATCCTGTTTAGAAACCCATGCATTCTTGTCTTCGTCAAAGATAGAAACTGTGCAGTAAAGTCTGTCACCGATGATTTCATGCTCTCTTTCCCAATTTGTCGAACCGACTGTTTCATCAAGGATATTCATGTCGCATCGTGCATCTTTATAAAGCAACAGGCTCAATCCTTTTGAACTGATCGTTGATACTCTTGCATCAACTTCATCTGCTCTCAATTCTCTAAATGCAATTTTCATTGGTATTTCTCCACAATGTATTCTGCTAATTCATCTGCAATGTATTGTGTATCAACATTTTTTGCTACTTCGAAATCAATGCCATAAAGCATCACGTCTGCCATCTTGCATAAAGCACTGACAATTTTCAAATCCAGCACGCTTGCATCTTCTTCACATTTGGCTTTGTACATCTGTTCCTGTCTGTCTATTTCTAGATTTCTGACTGTTTCTGCATAGCTGTTCATTTCACTTTTTCCTCTATTCTGTTGATTCTGCTCAACATGCTTGCTGTTAGGTTAATCTGTCTTTCTTGATTGGAAACGATTGTTTCAAGCGTCTTCTGAATGATGTTGCATGTTACATTCACTGTTTTTGCTAGCTTTGCACTTCCTTCTGTTTCTTCATTGACATCATTTCCAATTGAATCAAGCTGTGCTAGAAGAAGCTCAATTCCTCTGTCAAGATGTCTGCATACTTCAACAGAATTGTCTGGTTCATTGCTCTTTTCCACAGGCTTTTCAGCTAGATAATCTTCTGATTTGATTCCGTACTTTAGCTCTAGAAGCATGCTGATCGGCTTTGAAACTGTTCTTGCACTCAAGCATCCTGCTAGATATTTCCTTGAATATCCAAGTTGAGTACTGCAATCATCAACTGAATCTTCTTTCTCAAGAATCAGCTTTCTCAGCTTGTCACTGTCAATTTTGATTTTCTCCGTTTGTGTGTTGTCCATGTCCTTATCCTTCTTTCTTAATTTACTGTGTGGATGATTCTGTATCTCTTCCACTTTTTGCCATTTTTTCCATATTCAAATTCATCAACGACTCTTTCTTTGTCTCCAATTGCAAGTAAATGTTTTTTTAAATCGAAGATACGTCCAGACAGCCTTGTTTCCTCTAACTTGTAAATTGCTTCCATGGATGTAATTCCATCGTGAGATTTCATGTATTCGTATACTTTGTCTACTCTGTTCATACTTCGCCTTTCCCAAATAGCAGATAATCTGATGAACAGTCTAATGTTTCACAAATCTTCATTAGCTTTCCTGTAGTCGGGATTGACTGTTCATTTGATGTGTAGTTAGCAACTGCTTCTCTTGTCAATCCAATCTTTTTTGCTAGTTCTTTCTGCGTGATGTTCTTTTCTTTCATCACTTTGCTAAGTCTTTCTCCAAAATCTGATTTCACTTTCAACTCCCATATTTCATTATTATTTTTCGTGATACAAATGCTGTTGCAGCCATTGCGATCATCACTCTTACATCGTTTGCAAATGGTGCCAGAAGTAATGTGATGAAGAATGTTATTCCCAATGCATTCTGTATTTCACGCCTTAAATGTCTTTTCATGTCCTTGCCCCTTTGATAGAATAGGCTTGCGTTAATTCGCAAGTTTTTGATTTGAGAGAGGCGTTGCTTTGGACTGTTTCGCTTCTCTCTTTTTTAATTCCTTGGCAATCTGTATGCTTTCAACGGTCGAGATGTCATACCCATCCCATTCAGTGAAAAGCTCATCTAAATCAGACTGCCTGTACAACCATCTACCACTTTTCGAAACCATGATTGATGGAAGTATTCTCTGCTGTCTCCACATGTCGATTCTTGAACGACTGACTTTCATGTACTTTCTTGCTTCTTCAGTTGTCATAATCTTTTCTTGCTGTGGTGACTTTGTTGCATTTAATGCATTTTTTAATTCATTCACCTCTTCCGAAAGGCTCTGAATCTTTTGTGGTATTTCCAACAATTCCATATGCCATTCCCATTCCTTCCAGATATCCTTGCAGGAAGTAGTAGAGCTTTGTTCGCTCTTCTTCATTTGACTTTTCAAATGACAGCTTCATGTAGTTCTGGAAGATGTTTCTCTGTGCTTCTGTTGTTTCCATATATTCCTTTCTACGAGCTTATCTGCTCGGTGTACACCACTAGGAGAGACAAATGAATTAGAAGGGTAAACGTTTAGTGATGTACACCCAGAAGACAAGCTTCTGTGTTCAATTATCAGTAGCATTTAGTACTGTCAAATCTTTCAATTCTGAGCAGGCTTGATTCATTCCGTTCAACTGTATCTAGATACTGAATTGCTTTCACTTCTGCTTCTCTGAAACTTTCTGCTTCGATTTCTTTCCAATATTTGCCATCGTCCAATCTGACTAATGCCATGTACGTTTTCATGATCTTATCCTTTCGTCCAATAATTTCCGATACATCCATGTGAACTATCCCATGTATCCCAAATCTTTCCATCTTTGATACAGACTGTATGATGCCCACCAATATGAGCAACACATGTACCTTTGAACTCTTTGCAGAACTCTGCTCCTGTATACTTTGTTCCATCTGAGTTTCTTGGCTGTCTATGCTTAACCCATCCCTTTGCTTCCAAATACTTTTCCTCACCTTCTGTTGTGTCTGGGGCAATTCCTGTTTCTATAAACATTTCGAATCTTTCTCTTACTGATTCGTTGTAATCTATTCCAAGTGCCAGGTTGATTGCACGGAATGAACAATCACCTGTCAGCTTGCCTTTTGGATTTGCATTGTAATAATGAAATGCTTCGGTGTCTGGGAACTTTTTCTGTCTTGATGTCATGTCCTTGTCCTTCTTTCTCTTTACTTTTGTAAAGTTTTATTTGTTGTTTGTACTTATACTTTAGCTTATTTATGTCCAAATGTAAAGTATTTTATTAATATTTTGTAATTTTCCTTTACTTTTGAACTGTTTTACACTGATATCTTGATTCGCAATTACTCTGCTTTCAAATGCCTTAATCACTTCAATTGTGAACTCTTCCATTTACATGCTCTCCTCTATCATCTACAGCATGACCTTGTTTGCTTCTGTTACATTACTTGCTCTTGCCCTTCTTTCTACTTTGTAAAGTGTTTTTCTTTATTTATGCTTACACTCTATGCCGTTTTTTCTAATTTGTAAAGTATTTTAGTATAATTTTTTTATTTTTTTCTAATTTGTAGAATTTGAATTATTTGTTGTTTACAATTTGAAAATATGTTGCCATACTAAAGTTATCTAGGAGAAAATATGGATACTATAGGAAATAGAATTAAAAAGCTCAGAAAAACATTAGGATTGAGCCAACAAGAATTTGCAGAACGAATCGGCGTTAAAGGGGGTTCTATATCTCTTTACGAAATTGATGCAAGAGAACCATCAGAAAGAAACAAAGCAGGAATTCTGAAAGAGTTCCATGTTAACCCTGTATGGCTTGATACAGGTGAAGGCGAAATGTTTCTGCCTTTCTCTGAATCTGATGAAATCATCCGTTTTGCTCGCTCCGTTACCAAAGCTGAAGATGGTGACATCCGTCTTGAGATCATGAAGCTCCTTGCAAGAATGACTCCAGAACAATGGGAAGAATCTTGGAATCTCTGGTGTCGTGCAAAGCTCCTTATCAACGACATAAAAAAAGACGGTGCGAAATAACCGTCTAGAAAGCGTTCTAAGCAACGCTTTTTTGTTTGGATGGATAAATTATCATTCCTTGCTTCCATTGTTCTCAGAATCAATTCTATGCATGCTCTCGCATGTCTCAGTATCATCTGCAACCATCACAGTGTACGCATACACTTCTTTTACCTGTTCCTCTGTCATACCTTGTAGAAACAGAACGATGTACTTAATCAATACTTTTTTCATGTCCTTGTCTCCTTTTCAGAATTTTAGTTTCACATCTACTTTCTGCCTAGGAAACAACTGCTTGAATTTCAAATCAATATCTCGCATATTTTGCGAGACTTCTTTTCTTAAGTAAATAAAAACTACTCTACAGGTAATTCGATAAACTGCTTCTTGCTCAATCCACAGAATGCTTTTACATGCTTTCCTATAGTTGTGTTCCAACCGTCATACAATCTTTCTAACCTTCCGTCATCATACAGCTTGATAATTGGCGTTCCATAGCTGAAAAGCGTTTCACTGTTGTCATCATTAATTCTTACGATTGCCTTTCCGTAAAAGCTCTTCTGGCTCTGTTCTGGCAGTGGTACTAAATCATACTCGTATTTGTTCATTTTCTTTCTCCTCTCTTGCATACTGCTCTGTAATATGTTTCAAACTCTCTCTGCTCTTCATCCCATCCATACAGTCCAAGCATTTTATACATCAATATATACAGCTTTTCTCTACTGATATCTGGATGCTTGATTACAGCATTTTCAAACGTCTTGATCGCTTCAATTGTCATTTCTTCCATTTACATGTTCTCCTCTATCATCTGCAACATGACCTTGTTTGCTTCTGTTACACTAAGTGCCCTTGCTTCGCTTTCAACTTTGCCGTCACATAATGTTTTCACTGAAAATATCTTGTTGCCCTGCAAAGTCATGATTACCATTTTTCTTCCTGCATTGAACTGTCTTTCAAAGATTGCAACTGTTTTGATGTTATTCATCATTTTCTCCTTTGATTCATTTCTTCTAACTCGTATTCATCATCAATAGGCAAGTCATACTCATCTAGAAATATCACTCCGTAATTTGCGAGCTGACTTAAAGCTACCATCCTGTCGTACTTCGACCATTCACCATTTATCTTCTTTGTAGTTTTCATGTTGTTTTTTTCTCCTTTTATTCATCCTCTACTGCAAATACTACAAGTCGGTTGCCCTTGTTGCGTTTCTTCGACGCTGGATGCGTGCAGAACCTTAAAGTCGTTTCTGAATATCCTGTTTTTTCAACAAGTTCCTTGATTGTTCCAATTGCAATAAATTCATCGCCTTTATAGCATGCAAATTCTTTTGTCGGTCTGCCTCTCATTTTTTCCCCTTTCTGCTATGCATCTTCTCCAGATGTTCCTTTTGGTGGTTTTATATGATTTTTCGTTGCTAGTGGATGTCTCTCCACGTATTCACCTAATTCAGTGTCTAACTTCCTTAATAACTCATCCGTTCTATCTAAACACTGTTTAAACTCGTCAAAATTAGTTATCATGTCATACATGTACATGTTGTGAATTGTCTTTCTAAATGCTTCTAAATTTGAATAATCTCGCTCTAATCTAGAAACTAACATTTTATTGCATTCTGAAATAGTTAGTTTACCTCTAAATACACGTCTGCCATATCTTTCATAATCTTCATGGATACGTCTTTCAATATCTTCAAGTGCTTCTGTCATTGTATTGTTCATATTCTTGTCCTCTCTTCTTACTTTCCGTATGTGTATGCCCTTGAACCAAACTCACCATATTTCATTGATGCGTTGTATTCTTTTCTGAGAAACAATACTTGGCATCCGTCAACTGCTTTGTAGATGCGAAATCTTCTTCCATCTTCTCTTTCAAACAATTCATCAACTGTTTCATCGAATAAATTTGCTTCCCACAGCAATGTCTTTAGTGTTTCGTCTTCGATTTCTGTGAGTTGTCTTAGTGTTGTCTTTTTCATGTCCTTGTCCTTCTTTCTCTTTACTTTTGTAAAGTTTTATTTGTTGTTTGTACTTATACTTTAACCTTTTTGCGTTCATTTGTAAATTATTTTAGTAAATTTTTTCGAGATATTTTTACTTTTGAACGGTTATCACGAAAAATTGTTTACTTATTACAAAATTAATGCAATACTAAAGGAAACTAGGAGAATATATGAATCAGATTAAACAATTAAGAAAAGAATTAGGTCTTACACAGCAAGAATTTGCAGAAAGAATAGGAATGAACGGAATTTCTATTTCTCATTTCGAGAGTGGAACAAGAAACTTATCGCAAAGGACAAAGCTAATAATATCTAAAGAGTTCCATGTTAACCCTGTATGGCTTGATACAGGTGAAGGCGAAATGTTTC
>ERZ1034949.213-NODE-213-length-40461-cov-23.478716_pt1 | contig 40461 bp, 40 predicted proteins | sample MGYA00520590_ERZ1034949 | MGnify/ENA primary metagenome ERZ1034949 (study PRJEB33766, sample SAMN09781752) | gut metagenome | biome: gut microbiome | host: Homo sapiens | place: Madagascar | study: EMG produced TPA metagenomics assembly of the PRJNA485056 data...
CGGCGGTGGCGCCGTCAGGCGACGGAGGTTAGCTGTTGGGGGCGCCGCAGGCTGTCGAGCTTTCCTAAAAGCCAGGAGCTAGCAGCTAGAAGCCCCCGCACGAATGACTCTATCCGTAAGCATCGCCCTAACAGCTCGACAAGCTGAAATATCGCCATCCCCCGTCCAAAGAAAAAGCTGTGGAGCTCTCCGCTTCACAGCCTTTTTCCTATCTTACAGTCCTGCCATAGGCATGGCCTGCTTTTTGAGTTTCTTCAGTGCCTTTCCTTCAATCTGGCGAATACGTTCGCGGGTAACACCAAAATGCTTGCCCACTTCTTCCAGAGTCCGGGGTGTACCATCATCCATACCGAAGCGGAGAGCCAGGACTCCCTTTTCCCTGTCTGTCAGGGTATCGAGCATTTTATAAACCTGTTCCCTTCTCATGGTTGCTGCAGCTTCATCCTCAGGAGAAGCAGTCTTCTGGTCTTCAATGAAATCACCCAGATGGGAATCTTCTTTTTCACCGATTGGAGTCTCCAGGGAAATCGGATCCTGGGCCGCCTTCTTGGCTTCCCGAATCTTTTCTACACTGATTCCCATTTCCCGGGACAGTTCTTCATTGGTCGCTTCCCTGCCATGTTCCTGCAGGAACCGGCGTCCTACACGGTTCATCTTATTGATGGTCTCCACCATATGAACCGGCACGCGAATCGTCCTTGCCTGGTCCGCAATGGACCGGGTAATGGCCTGGCGGATCCACCAGGTCGCATAGGTAGAAAATTTATAGCCCTTGGTATAGTCGAATTTATCCACTGCCTTCAGGAGCCCGATATTTCCTTCCTGGATAAGATCCAGAAACGGCATGCCTCGGCCCGGATATTTTTTTGCAATAGATACAACGAGCCTCAGGTTGGCATTGGCCATTTCTTTCTTGGCTTCCTTTGCCGCTTCCTTTTCTTCCGGAGTGGCGTCTTTCTTCTTTCCCTTTTCGATAATCTTGGCCAGGTTCATTTCCTGTTCTGCACTGAGCAGGGGATTGGCACCACATTCCCTAAGGTAAAGTCGAACGGGGTCGCTAACCCCACCGGACGCGCCATAATCTGCCTCTTCCGCTTCCTGGGAATTGCTGCCGCTCCAGTCTTTATCCTCTTCCAGTCCATCATCTTCATTTTCGAGAATCATATCATCGGAAAGGGAATCCGAATCTTCTCCATCAAAATCAGCGTCGTCAGGTTCTCCATCCTCTTCATCTTCGTCATAAACAAGCTCAATATGGTGTTCATGCAGAAGTTTGAAAATCCCATCCAACTGTTTCTGTGTCAGCGATTTTTCTTTTGTAAAACGGATGATTTCATTATAAGGAAGATTACCATCCTCGTTGACCCGTTCCTGCAGTTCTTTTAGCCACTGTGCAAGCTGTGCTGCCTTAGTTGCCAAATTAGGGACACCTCCTCAAATAATCAGACAAATCAGAATTACTATTACTGCAAAATCAATATTACAGGAAAACCTCTATACCATTGTTTCCTGCTCCCGTAGAAGCCTCACCAGTTCCGGTTTTCCTGTTTCCTTTTAGTCAGATTACAATCATACTCCAGTCCCAACGAAAAAGCAAGGGTAAAAGGATATTTATTTATTTTTCTATCTGTAGTTTTATATAGAAAAACTGTGAGAAAATGAATATTCATCTTCTCACAGCTCCTTTGCATGGTGACCCAGGAGGGATTCGAACCCACGACCCACCGCTTAGAAGGCGGTTGCTCTATCCAGCTGAGCTACTGAGCCATACAATTTGGTCGGGGCAGCCGGACTCGAACTGGCGACCCCCTGCTCCCAAAGCAGGTGCGCTACCAACTGCGCTATGCCCCGTGACACTTAAATATTTTATTACATGCCGTCCCATTCGTCAAGAGGAAATTTACGGGTGAAATCATCTCCCCCAGTCTTTTCATGACAATGGTTCTTTCATTAGAAATCGGCCTTATCCCGGTTTCCTTACACCTTCTTATGACCTACGTCTTCCGCTTTCACATATCCCAGATATATATTTCCTATAATCCAGGCCACATAATCATCAATAGGCACAGGTACTGTCCGCATACCTTTGGGAATCAGCCTTGCCAGCCCATGGGCAGGATGGTCTTTCCAGTACCAGGCTTCCCCCATTTCCGTCGTATATTTTTCGTCTACCAGCGTCACAGCAAATGGTTTACCCATAATCTGGAGAAGCCGGTTGCTGCGGTCTTCCAGCTCCCGATGCCTGGTCCCGTTCCCCATGACAAAGGCCCGTACCGGATATTCTGCAAGAAGATCAAATATTTCCTTTTCATACCGGGCTGTGGGAATCACCTTTTTCTCTACCAGGCTTCCATCTTCCCCTACCACGGCGCATCCGGTCTTGTCTTTTCCGGGATCCACAGAAAGTATCAAGGCTCCTCACTTCCTCTCTACCCGGACATCAATCACCAGAGGTCCCTGGGAATAAATATCCCGCCGTGCCGTTACTGTCAGTTCACACTGGCCTCCATATTCTTTCACCTTCTGGATGACATCTATGAGTTCCTGTCCCTCCAGAACACCTACATTTCCGGTAATAGGATCGGGAAGAACCCCCTTCGTCTGGGCATAATGGTTCAGATCCTTCAGGAAACGGAGTACCTGAAGTTCATAATTCCTGATATTACTGTAGGCATCCAGATTCCCTTTGTACACCACTTCTCCTTTGTTGAAGATCAGAAGATTATCGTGAATATCAAAATCTACAATGAGCCGTTCCCCACGGATAAGATTCTGGGCGGCCACGATGCGGACCAGTTTTTTATGTTTTGCACCGGTCAGCTGCTGTACGGCTTCATCGAAGTCAGACTGGCTCACGCGGATAAGATTGACATTATCATCGGTAATATTCATCTGCTGCTTCAGCATATTGTTAATATCATTCAATACACTTTCGAGCACCTTCACGGACTGGTCCTTCGTCATTTTTTCATCCACAGTGACGCTGGTCAGTACCTGTCCAGCCTGCATAACTACCTGGCCTTCCCGAAGAGCATAAATATTATCGAGAAGGGTTTTCTTTTCCTGGTTCAAAACCGTAATATTGCTGTTCAGTTCTTCCTTTGTCTTTTCAAGGTCCCTGATCTCCTGGGCCGACTGTTCCACGCCGGCCTGGGCTTCATCATAAGCATCCTGTACAGATGTCAGTTCCCGTTCCATATAAATCCGCTGGCTTTCTACGCGGTCCAGTTCCCGGGATGTTTCTTCCGATTTCTTTGTTACATCTTCATATTCCTTATTTCTGGCTTCCAACTGGCTTTTCCCTTTTTCCAGTTCCCTGTTTTTGACTTTGATCTCCTGGTTCAGGTCATTCATCTGGGCCTGCAGTTTGGAAAGACCAAAAAGGGCTACCCGTACATTTTCGTTCACCACGGCCATGACTGCAACGGTGGAAAAAGAAATGAGCACGCCGGAAATAATAGTTACAATAACCGATGTATATTTGGGGCGAAGGCCAAAAAGAGTCATTCGCTTTTTGCCTACTTTGGATCCGATCCGGTCTCCAAGAAAAGCTATAATCCCGCCCATGACAATGAGGACAAGAAATATGGCCGCTCCGATGAACATAGGCATCCCCCTTTTTAATGAAGCAATAAGTCTGATTAAAGGATAAGAGTGTGTTTACATTCATTATACCGTTTTTCCCCAGCATGTGCCATGCAAGGTATGGGATATTTTCCATTCTCCCCTGCCAATTGCGGTTTGTAGAGCTGTTGGAGAGGTGCTGATGGATAGAGTCATTCGTGCGAGGCTTCCAGCTGCTAGCCTCTAGCTTCCAGGAAAGCTCTACAGCCTACGGCACGAATGACTGGCGAGAACGTCGGATGGAAAGCGCCGCAGGCCGATCAGCTTTCCTAACTGCTAATAGCTAGAAGCTAGCAGCCCCGTGCGAGTGACTCTGCACACAAACACGCCAGCCACCAACCCCCACCAGCTCGACAAACTGAAATATCGCAGTCTGGACAAAATGTTCCAAGTTAAAACCGCGGATGGATGTCCATCCGCGGTTTCTGTTTATTTATCCACTTTTCTAATCAGAATACATCCGGTAACGAAAGCGATAATATTCGGCAGCCATACCGCCAGCATGGCCGGCATGACATGGCCCTTTCCCAGAGCTTCCAGGAATGTCATGATGGCATAATAGAGGAAAATGATGACTACTGAAAGGCCAAAGCCGATGGAGGAAGAAGATCTCTGCTTTTGTACCCCCAAAGGAGCCCCTACGATGGCAAACACAAAGCTGGCCATGGGCAGGGAGAAGCGGCGATGCACTTCCATCATAATGGGCGTCGTATCTGCATGGGCTGCCGTATAGGCTTTCTTTGTCAGGAGAAGTTCCCGGATCGTCATCTCATCGTAATTCTTCTTTTCTTTAGGAATATCCTCCGGGGACTGGGCATAAGGAATCTCTTGCCGCTCAAAATGCATCATCCGGTCTACGCCATCCCCGGTGAGATCATAGATGACGCCATCCGTCATGACCCATACACCGTTCTGCCAGATGGCTTTTGGCGCATTTTCTACCCGTGTCACTTCTTCATTCTGGAATTCCTGGACCGTGATGTTTTCCAGTTCCTTTGTTTGCGGATTATACCGCCTTGCGTAGAGGAGATGAAGGATTTTCCCGTTCTGTACATCCCGCACCACCACGTGGTCCGTCACGCCGGGATTGAAGTTCTTCTTGATTTCTGTATTCAGCACATATTCATATTCCCGGTTTGTCCAGGGGACTACGTATTCATTGAACGCCACAGCGCAGAGGCTGATGAGGAGGGACAGTATAAACACCGGTGTCGCCAGCCGCAGGAAGCTCTGGCCCGATGAACGCATGACAATGAGTTCGCTGGAGCCGGAAAGCCTTGAAAAACACATGAGCGCTCCCAAAAGAACTGCCATGGGAAATGTATATACCACGATACGAGGCAGTGCCAGCACGAATATTTTCAGGGCTGACACTGGCGAAGCACCGTACTTAGTCACATAGCTCGCAATTTTAAGTAGTGTGTCGGCACCAAGAAATATGGCCGTGAAAGCAGCAACGCCGAATAAGAAAGGGCCCAGGAATTCTTTTAACGTGTATTTATCAAGAAGTCTCATAAGAATTCCTCTCTCCCTGTTTTGACAAGATTCATAAACTGAAATTTTCTCCTAAATAGAACTTCTTAGCCACCGGATTCACGGCAATTTCATTGGCCCTGCCGGATAGAAGAATTTTTCCCTCTGAAAGAATATAGGCCTTATCTACAATACGAAGAGTCTCTCTTACATTGTGATCCGTAATCAGAATACCGATGCCCCTGGTTTTCAGGTGGAGGACCACGCTCTGGATATCTTCCACCGCCAATGGATCTACGCCGGCAAAAGGTTCGTCCAGGAGGATAAACGAAGGATCCAATGTCAGGGACCGGGCAATTTCCACCCGCCGCCGCTCGCCGCCGGAAAGGGCATCCCCCCTGGTATCCCGCACATGGGTGATATGAAATTCTTCCAGAAGAGCCTCCGCCTTCTGTCTTCTTGCTTCAGAAGACAGATCCTTCCGTGTTTCCAGAAGGGACATCAGGTTTTCCCATACCGTCATTTTTCGGAAAACGGAAGCTTCCTGGGGAAGGTACCCGATGCCGAACTGGTGCCGTTTATAAATGGGCATCCCCACGAGAGACGTACCATCTACTGTCACATCCCCTTCATCGGGCTGGATAATACCTACGATCATGTAGAAGGTCGTGGTCTTCCCGGCCCCATTTGGGCCAAGGAGACCCACAATGGTTCCCTGCTCCACTTCCACATTCACATGGTCCACTACGGTTCTTGCACCGTAGCGTTTGATGAGATTATGCGTTTCTATCTTCATTTGCTGTCCTTGATTTCTAACGGGCTGCCCGCTTCTTCCGGCCGTCCTGCTATGGGAGTTGCTGCTGTTACCGGTCCCTGGGGAGCCTGGCTCCCGGATCCGGAAGAAGAACTGCCATTGTCAGTACCGGTGCTTCCGGTATTCGTAATCACGATGGTGCTTCGTCCGGTGGTTTCCACGACTTTATCTTCATCCCGAAGTACCAGTTCCGGACCGTTAAAGGAGTTGCCGTTCTGGGTTACCCAGGCATTTCCGGTGAGCACCAGTTTCCCATCGGTACCATTAGCTCCGGTCCTCGTATAGACGGCCTGATCACCATAGCCTACGGCATTATGAAGGCTGCTGGAAAGATTTACACCACCGGTAGCTACCACTTTGACCTGTTTCATATTGCCTTCGATATGAGGTGCCTGCAGAATACCATCCGGCGATTCCAGATATCCATTCCCCTCAATCTTACCGAATCCGGTATCCGGATTGTACATGACGTCATCGCCCTTCAGTGTCCGCTTTTCAAGACCATCATGAAAATTGACACTGCCTATACCTCGAGCAGTCTTATCCTGGTAAAGATACATTTTATCCGCATAGAGGGTGGTCTGGTCTTTTACATAGTTTACGCCGCCTTCCAGAAAAGCGCTCCGGTCTTCGAAATGGTATTCTCCATTGGATCCGGTAATCGTGGCCCCCTGATTGGCATGAATCACCACATCGCCCTTGGCGGTGACAACCTTTGTATTTCCATCATAGGTCAGTACATCCGCTGTAATGTCATCGGCCATTGCCATGCCCTGTACGCCAAGAGCGATGGCCAGGGCCGCCAGTGCTGTATAAAAAGTTTTCACTGTGCATCCTCCTTGTCTGTCAGCTTCGCATGACCTTTAGCCGTAATTTTCTTCAATACCCGGTCTGCATCAAATGTATCCGCTGTCAAAACTTTGCCATCTTTTTTCACCACAAATGCTTTATCTGTGGAGAGGATTTCCTTATTACCATCATAAGTCAGGTTTTCTGCATAGAGTTCTTCCCCATCTTTGGAATTGCCCTGTACATTCCCTTCAATATAAACCGTTTTAGTCTTCCGGTCAATGCGGCCTTTATCGGCAGTCAGGTGGAGGTCATCCCCATCTTTCATGAAATCCCCCTCTACCCCTTCCATATCTACATGGTTCTGGTCTTTACTGATGGTTACATGTTTTGCCTTAAACCGCCATGTAATCTTTCCGTCTTTGGTTTCTTTCATATCAATATTATTGAATTCCATGGAAGACGAGGAAGAAGAGGCAGCATTCATATTTCTGCTGTCATCTTTAAAGAGGAAATAAAGACCAATGCCGATTGCCAGAATCAGCAGGACAGCCAGAATCAGGTTCCGATTCTTTTTCATTCCTTTCCTCCTTTGGTTTCATTCCAGTTTTCATCCATCCCCGATGCAAATCGCTTTTTCTCTTCCGGGCTCAGCTCGTTATACATTTTAATCTTTCCCGGTCTTGTCCAGAACAGGTGCTGGAACCAGAGCCAGTCTGCCGGATGAGCTTTGATGAAGTCTTCCATAATCGAGGCCATCTTTTGGGAATTCTGCAGAAGATCCCGGTCCTTGTTTCCCGTATCTTCATAGTAGAAGTGTTTTCCCACACATATGGTATGCCCCCGGCCTCCAGGATTCCTGACAATAAAGATGGGAACAACAGGTGCTTTGAATTTTTTCGCAAATACCGCAGGCCCCTGGGGGAAGGAAAATACACGGTTCATGAAGAGCACAGGCACACCCACCTTATTTCCATCCTTATCTGAAAGAAACCCGAGAATGTGGTTCTTTTTCATGGAACGGGCTGCTGCGATCATTTCATAGCCACCGGTGCCGGTGAGGTAAATATGCTGTCCCGCCATGGCTCGATAGGAATTAATCATCTTCATGAGCACATCGTCTGACTGCTTCTTACCGATAGCCGAAGTATCATAGCCGTGCAGGGCGAGGCCTGCCCCCAGCCATTCCCAGTTGCCCATGTGAGCTGTAAGGCCGACAATTCCTTTTCCTTCCGCATAAGCAGCTTCGAGATACTCCGGATGGTCTATTTTCACATAGTCATCAATATGGGATTTTTCCCGGCATAACCTTGGCATATAAAGCATTTCCATGGCGGACATGCCTATATTCCGGTATACCTTCTGCAGCAGGTCCTCCGCTTCCGGGCGGGAGACGGAAAGTCCTATCATTATCTGTCGGATCCCACGGTTTTTCTGTTTGGCTATGCGGTTCATGATGAGGGGACCCAAAGTCCGCCCTATGGACAGGATATGGTCGTAGGACATGGAGCAGAGCAGGCTGCTGATGCCTTTCAATATCCCGTAACGTACCTTGAATAACATGGCTTTTTCTTCTTTCCGGTTTGGATAATATACTGCAACCGGCTTTCTTCGGTAATCCCGTTGAAAGCACGAATCATTGGCAGAAGACTTACAGAAGTGCTGGTGAATCTGCAAAGTCAGATTTTATAAGGGATCTGATACAAAACCGGGTCATACTCTTCGTTACACAGTTCACTATGAACGCCAGACTATTCCTTGTTGCCATAAATCCAATAATAAATCTGCCGGCGACTTACCCAGCGCTTCCTTATCTTTCGAATGCAGCGGCTCTTTCCTGTTTCCAGAAGAAAGAGGACTGTTTTTGTAAAACGGTAAAGAGCGATTTCCCCGAAAACGTCCTTACTGCACCACTTTTTTCAGGTTTTTCCCCTTATAGGAATTCACCGCCTCTTTCCATCGATGCTGGGATTTCATAATTGTCTCGATAAACTCCCGGGCTGCTCCTTTCCCGCCGGGAAGGGAAGACACAAAATCCGATGCTTTTCTGGCTTCCGATACACCATCAGCGGGACTTCCGGAAAAGCCTACCTTCTTCATCAGAGGCAGATCGTTGAGGTCGTCTCCCATATAGGCAGCTTCCTTCCACGAAAGGCCGTGGTCTTTCAGGATTTTCTCCATGGCTTCCACCTTATTGGAAACACCCATAAGGATAAAATCCACCTGAAGCTCTTTGCCCCTGTTCTCTACAAGCTTCGACTTCCTTCCGGTAATGAAGCCGGTCACATACCCCATGCGGTGAGCCAGGGAAATACCAAGCCCATCTCTGGCATGAAACAGCTTCACCGGTTCTCCATCAAATCCGATGACAAGGGTGCCATCGGTCAGAGTGCCGTCCACATCAAAGGCAATCAGCTTTACTGTGCCTGCATTTCCCATCAGACAACCCCCTGTCGTAAAAGATCGGTAATATGAATCATCCCTATAGCCTTTCCGGACTGGTCAGTCACAGGGAGGACCGTAATGGGATGGGGCTTATGCTGCTCCATGATGTGGAGTCCTTCAGCTGCCAGCTTTTCCTTATGAATCACCTGGGGATGGAGCGTCATGACTTCCTTCACCGGGCGGGACAGAAAATTCATCCCCCTTTCCAGGCCCCGGCGGACATCCCCGTCCGTCATCAGGCCTTTCAGTATTCCCTGGCCATCCACCACGGAAACGGCGCCAAGCCCTTTATCGGTCATAACGAAAAGGGCATCTTTCACCGTGGAAGTTTCCGGAATCACCGGATTATCCTCTCCTTTATGCATGACCATTTCTACCGTCAGGAGAAGCCTCTTTCCCAAAGAACCGCCAGGATGGAATACAGCGAAATTATCGGCTGTGAAATGGTGGCGTTCCATAAGGCATACCGCCAACGCGTCTCCCAGGGCCAGGGCCGCAGTGGTGGAACTGGTTGGTGCCAGTCCCAGGCTGTCCGCTTCCTTTTCAACCCCCGCATCCAGAACGGCGTCCGCATTTTTAGCCAGGGTGGATTTCGTATTTCCCACCACCGCCACCAGTTTGGCACCAATCCGTTTCAGGGATGGAAGGATATTCAGGATTTCGGCAGTTTCCCCGCTGTTTGAATAAGCCACCACCACATCATCGGCTGTCACCATGCCCAGGTCACCATGAATGCCTTCTGCAGGATGGAGAAAAAAGGCCGGAGTCCCGGTACTGGCCATGGTGGCCGCTACCTTGCGGGCAATATGGCCGGATTTTCCCATGCCCGTCAGCACAACCCTTCCCTTTGCATTTTCAATCAGTTTGACCGCTTCTTCAAACTGGCCATCCAGTTTATCCACCAGAGATAACACAGCCGCCGCTTCATCACGCAGCACCTGTGTGGCTGTTTCAATGACTGACATAGTGCCTCCCATATGTAAAACCACAACAATTCTTTTAGAATCCAGGACTATTATCTATTATACAATAAGTAACCGCCGAAAGGGGACAGATAGGGAGCCCATGAATAAAGGAAATTGGAGGGAAACGCACATCCATTCATGGGTTCTCACTCTCTCCCAGTTCCGTTTCCGCATATTCTTTATTTTTTTACAAGTCCCTGTTCCTTATCCTTCTTCACCACGTTATTAATGGCGATAAGGTCTTTCAGCAGGTCCTCCAGGGAAGACAGATAAAGCATATTCGTAGAATCAGACAGGCCTTCCGGAGGATTATCATGGACTTCCACAAAGAATCCGTCCACCCCTGATGCAGCAGCAGCCCTTGCCAGATACGGGATGAATTCCCTCTGTCCACCGGTGGAACTACCCATGCCTCCCGGCAGCTGTACGCTATGGGTGGCATCAAAAATAACGGGATAGCCAAACTGGCGCATAATGGGGAACGACCGCATATCCACCACTAGATTGTGGTAACCGAAGGACACCCCTCTTTCTGTAACCGCCAGATTCGGATTTCCTGCTTCTTCCATTTTTTCGATGACATTTTTCATGTCTTCCGGTGCCATAAACTGGCCTTTTTTTACGTTGACCGGCTTACCGGTCTTTGCTGCGCCATAGACCAGGTCCGTCTGGCGGCAAAGGAATGCAGGAATCTGCAGCATATCCAGTACCTTGGATGCCGGTGCCAGCTGTGTTACATCGTGGACATCGGACAATACCGGTACCTGAAGCTCCTTCTTAATATCCGCCAGAATTTCCAGGCCCTTTTCCAGTCCCGGTCCGCGGAAGGAATGGAAGGAAGACCGGTTGGCTTTGTCATAGGAAGCTTTGAAAATATACTGTACCCCAAGCCGTTCACAGATTTTTTTGATTTCCCGGCCAATCATCAGTGTACGATCATAGCCCTCAATAACACAGGGGCCAGCAATCAGGAAGAGTTTGCTACCGTCAATGGTCAGATTTCCTACGTGAATTGTTTTCATAAGTGGTTCCTTTCAAAATACTCATTGGCCTTTTTCAGGTCCGCTTCCGTATCAATACCGATATCTTCCGTTTCCACCGGAATCACACCGATTTTATACCCCATTTCCAGAGCCCGCAGCTGTTCCAGGGACTCCGTCTTTTCCAGGGGAGTCTGTTCCATCTTTGCATAGGCAAGGAGAAAATCCCGGCGGTACGCATAAATACCCACATGTTTTAACGGGGGAACAGAAAACTCATGACGTGGAAAGGGAATCAGGGAACGGGAAAAATACAGGGCTTCTCCCTTTTGGTTCACCACCACTTTCACCGCCGATGGATCCTCATACTCATCTTTTCTCAATGGCGTCGCCACGGTAGCCATATCCAGGTCTTCGTGGTCCATGAGATCCTGCGCCAGTCGGTCAATGACATCGGGATCAATCAATGGTTCATCCCCCTGAACATTGACAATAATATCATACTGCGGAAGTTTTGCCGCCACCTCTGCCAGACGATCGGTACCAGTGGGGTGGTTTACCGATGTCATGACCACATGGCCGCCAAAGCTTTTGACCTCTTTTTCAATTTCTTCATGGTCCGTAGCTACGATGACCGTTTCCGGCACCTTGGCCAGGCAGGCCCTTTCATAAACCCGATGGACCAGCGTTTTTCCTGCAATCAGGCGAAGCGGTTTTCCCGGAAGCCTCGTGGAGGCATAGCGGGAAGGAATAATACAGGCTGCTTTCATCATAAATCCTCCCATTGTTTTTTCAAAAGTGTAAGACCTTCAGGAAAGGTCATCTCTATTTCAAGAACATAAAAGGGTACCGTCGATTTAACAATACTGGAAAGATTCATCATTTTGACGGCATCCTTTTCCGTAATAACAATCATATCCGCTCCATACCGGCGGGCTTCGGATTCCGCATTTCGGATATCCTCCTCTTCATAGGAATGATGGTCATCAAAGGCCATCTCACCCGTAAGGAACAGCCCCGCTTCTTTTGCGGTTTCTGCAAAGGCGCCGGGATTCCCTATACCGGAAACGAGATAGGCTCTTTTCCCCTTTGCCGCCATCCTGCTTGTGCCCAATTTTCTGTCCTTCCAATCGCCATAGGGCACCACGCCGGAAGGGCTGTGGCAGGAAGAAATGACCGGTATATTCCCGGCAAGCTTCAAAAGGGCCTCTTTGATTTCATCTATCTTGGCAGGGCTCACCTGGTCACTCTTCGTGAGTATGAAAAGGCTGGCCCTTTTTAAAGCCTCCAGAGGCTCCCGCAGAAGTCCCCGAGGCAGGGCATGGCCGTAGCCAAAGGGATTTGTGCAGTCCAGAAGGACAAGGTCCCGGTCCCTTTTCATGGACCAGTACTGGAAACCGTCATCCATAAGCAGTAAATCTGCTCCCAGCTGTTTCGCTTTCTCCGCAGACCGGAAGCGGTCCCTGCCTACAAGCACAGGAATTCCCGGAAGTTTCAGAGCCATCATATAGGGTTCATCGCCGGCCATCTGCTGGGAAACCAGGATAGAACGGCCATCGGATACAAGGCCCCCCTTTTTTTCCAGGCCGCTTTTATAGCCCCGGCTGATAATGGCCGGATGATATCCTTCCCCCAGTAAAAGCCGGGCCATACGGATAATACAGGGAGTTTTCCCCGTACCACCGGCGGTAATATTTCCTACCGAAATGACCGGAACCCCCACGCTTCTCGCCCCAGCCAGCTCCCTGTCCCTCTTCTTCATCACCTGGGACAGGTAAAGGGTTTCCAGCTTTTCCAAAAAGGACAGAACAATCCTGTCTTTGCCCCGGGGCTTTGGATTCTTCATGAGTCCCGTCACATAGTCTTCAAGGCTCATTTTTCCCCCTCAGATGAATACCATACTCCGCCACCAGTTCTTCAAAGGCATGAATATTGCGGTCTGTGGCTCCCTGGTTTTCCCGAACCACTTCCAATGCTGCTTCCCCCATGCGATTCATTTTTTCAGGGTGGTCCAGCAGGTCCAGCAGCGTTTTTTCAAACGTTTTCTCATCGGGTGTCATGATGCACACTCCCCGGTTTGAAAGAAGTTCAAAAATTTCCTGGAAATTAAACATATAGGGTCCCACGAGAACCGGTTTGCCATGGGCCGCAGGCTCCAGGATATTGTGTCCTCCTACTTTTACAAAGCTGCCGCCCACAAAAACTACATCCGCCAGACTGTAGAGACGTCCCAGTTCACCAATGGTATCCAGGATAACAATCTGGGCACTCTTTCCATCATCCTCTTCTGTCCCCATTTTGGAACGGCGGAGCACCGTAAATCCATGGTGTTTAATCATAAAACGGACAGAGGGGGCCCTTGTAATTTCCCGTACTGCCAGGAGAAGCCGGGCATTCGGATACTTTTCAAGCACCTTTTTGAAGGTACGCACAATGATTTCTTCTTCACCACCATGGGTAGAACCGGCCACAATAATCGGCCCTTTTCCGTCAAACCGGAATTCCTTCCGAAGCCGGTTTCTTTCCTCCTCCGAAACCTCTGCATAGGTCTGGTCATACTTTGTATTTCCCGTAATCGTTACCCGGTCCGGAATGGCTCCCATGGAAATAATCCGTTCCTTGTCAATTTTCGACTGCATGCAGAATTTCCGGATCTGGAAAAGCATTTTTGTCGTAAAACGACGAATCAGGGAATACCGCTTCATAGAACGGCCGCTGATTCTTCCGTTCATCATCATGACCGGAATCTTCTTCCGCCAGGCAAGGCGGAGAAAATTCGGCCACAATTCCGTTTCTATGAGGATAATGGCTTTAGGATTGACAATATTGACAATTCTTTCCGTAATAACCGGCAGGTCAAAGGGAAAGAATATATGTCCATCCGCTTCCGGAATGATACGCTGGGCCATGCGGTGGCCGGTGGCTGTAACCACGGACACCACCACCATTTCATCGGGGTATTTCTCCTTCAGTTCCCGCACGATTGGACTGGCCGCTACCACCTCTCCCACAGAAGCGGCATGGACCCAGATGGCATTATGGTCAGCAATCTGCAGCAGTGTAGGGGTCGGCATAATACCGGCACTCTGTTTCAACCTGTCATAAAATCCCTCTTCAAAGACAAGGCGGTATATAAGAATCGGTATCTGCAGAATCCAGTAAGCCACCAGGCATATGTTGTAAAACCAGTACAATGGGGTATCTCCTTTTCCGGAAAACAAACTGTAATTTCATGGAAAATAAGAAAGGGATTATCCCTCCTTTTCTTCATCCTCCGCGTCCTCTTCCGCTTCCGCCACTTTGGCACTCATGGTATAGAGGTCATAATAGAGGCCGCCCTTAGCCATGAGTTCATCATGGGTGCCCCGTTCTGCAATGACCCCGTCATTCAGGACGAGAATCTGGTCCGCATTTTTAATGGTAGACAGCCGATGGGCAATGACAAAAGATGTACGGCCTACCATCAGTTTATCCAATGCATCCTGTACGATTTTCTCGCTTTCCGTATCCAGAGCCGATGTGGCTTCGTCAAGAATCAGAATTTTCGGATTCTTCAGGATAGCCCGGGCAATAGCAATGCGCTGCCGCTGGCCGCCGGACAAGATCAGTCCACGGTCCCCTACCTTCGTGTCAATGCCATTGGGGAGTTCCTTAATAAATTTCTCTGCATTAGCCGCCCGGATGGCTGCCCATACTTCTTCATCCGTAGCATCCAGACGCCCGTAGAGAACGTTATCTTTAATGGATGTATTGAACAGGAGTGTATCCTGGGGCACAAGGCCGATCTGGTCACGGAGAGAGCCAAGAGTGGCCTTGCGGATATCCGTACCATCAATATCAATTTCCCCGCCTGTGACTTCATAAAACCTTGGAAGCAGGTTGGCAATGGTAGACTTGCCGGCTCCCGAAGGGCCTACGATGGCAATGGTTTCCCCCGGATTGGCCCTGAAATTCAGGTCCTTCAGTACCGGATGGCCCTCTTCATAATAGAAAGCCACATGTTTTGCTTCTACAGCCCCTTCTTTGACCACCAGAGGCTTCTCTTCGGCCCGGTTCTGTTCTTCTTCCTTTTCGTCCAGAATGTCAAATACCCGGTCCGCAGCGGCCAGAGACTTCTGGATATTACCATAGCTGTCAGCGATACGTTTGATGGGGTTTGCCAGGTTAATGGCATAAATGAGGAAAGCGATCAATTCGCCCGCAGTCATGATGCCGTCGATAACGGAAACGCCGCCGTACCAGATGATTACCGTAATGGCCAGGGCTGCCAGAAATTCCACCACCGGCGTGAGCTGGCTCTGCTGGCGAATGGACCGGACGGTGGCTTTGAAATTATCCTGGTTTACTTTATTGAACCGCTTTGTTTCATAATCGGACCGGTTAAAACTTCGGATAATACGGACACCGGATATGGTTTCCTGCAGCATGGCCGTTACATCAGCCAGCCGTTCCTGCACATTCCTGCCGGATGAATGAAGTTTCTTCCCGAAGAACTTGATGGTCACCGATACCAGAGGCACAATGACAAGGCAGAGAATGGTAAGTTTCCACTGCAGGTAAATCATGGCCGCAAAAGAACCAATAAAGATGGCCCCTTCCTGTACCAGCATGATGAAATCAGAAGTCATGGCTGTCTGCAGGGCACTGATATCATTTGTAAGGTTACTCATGATTTCCCCGGTCCTGCGCCTGTCAAAATAGGCGATAGGCAGCTTCTGCAGGTGGTTATACAGCTTGTTTCGGAGGTCCCGAATAACAGACTGGCCAATATAGCCCATAAGGTACCTGTGGGCAAAGGTAGTGGCTCCGCGGATAAAGAATACGATGATAATAGAAACAATGATGAGGTACAGCATGGTGAGGTCCTTGTCCTCCAGTACCTTATCGATTACATCCTTGATAATCCACGGAACGTACAGATTCGTTGCTGATACCGATATCATACAGATAATGGATACGATGAGCAGCTTGATATAGGGCTTCAGGTATTTCAGAAGCCTGCGATAACTGTTTAATTTACTTCTCTTTTCTGCCATGGACAGCTCCTGCCGTGTCAACTATAAGACGGGCCACGCGATGTACAGCTCCGCCGGAGCCCAGCGCTTTCCGCACTTCCTTGATTTCTTCTATGTTTTTCTTTCTCTTTTCTTCATCCTCTATCCAGGGAAGAAGGATGTCCGTAATATTTTCCGCATTGGCCCTGTCCTGCAGAAGTTCCGGCGTTACTTCCCTTCCCATGAGGAGGTTGGGGAGACCTGCATATTTAACATGGACCAGAAGATTGGCCAGAAACCAGGTCACCGGCGCCAGCTTATAGACCAGTACCGTAGGCAGCTCCATCAGTGCCGTTTCCAGAGTGGCCGTACCGGAAGAGGCTGCGCAGGCGGTGCAAATCTGCATCAGGTCATACTGGTGGCCTTCTGTGATTTCAATGGACAGGGAAGAATTCCCAATGATGGACCTGAGGAAACTTTCCGGTATAGTGGACGCACGGGGGATGAAAAACTGACAGTTTTCTTTTTGGGCCAGATTTTCCGCCGCCTCCAGCATGATGGGAAGAAGGCCGGTGACTTCATTCTTCCGGCTTCCCGGCATGAGAAGTATCCTCTTTTTATCCCGGTCCCCATGAAAATGGTCCATGGCCTCATCAAAGGACATGGACGGCTTCACCGTATCCGCCAGGGGATGGCCCACAAAGGTCACCGGCGCTCCTGCTTCTTTATAGGCCTTTGCTTCAAAAGGAAATATGGAAGCCACCATGGTCACATCCCGGACAATATTCTTTGCCCTGCCTTTGTTCCAGGCCCAGATAGTAGGTGCGATGTAATAAACCACCGGAATCCCCAGTTCTTTAGCCACATGGGCCAGCTTCATATTAAAGCCGGGATAGTCCACGCAGACCAGCACATCCGGCTTCTCCCGCATCATGGCCTCCTTCAGGAAACTCCGAAGGCGGAAGAAAAAGGGGATATGTTTAATCACTTCCACGACCCCGATAATTCCCAGATTTTCTATATCATAGATAATACGGACACCACTTTTTCTCATATCCGCGCCGCCCATGCCAAAGATTTCCACATCCGGCATCATGCGCTTCAGCTCTGCTGCCACCGCAGCGGCATGCATATCGCCGGAAGCCTCTCCGGCGGACATCATAATTTTCATACTTTATCCTGTTCTACGGCAAGAATAACGATGCCTTTTTCATTGGCCTCCTTCAGAACGGCTTCTTTCTCTGCAAAAAGGGTGTGCCAGGCCTCGATGGCCAGTACGGCGCAGCCGCTTTCTTCCATGGAATGAAGGGTCTGAAGTCCAACAGCAGGCATATCGAAGCGGGTATCCTGGGATGGTTTTGCCGTTTTCACCACCACAGCGCCACCCCTTGCCAGGGCCCCGCCCCTTTTAATGCAGGCATCGGTTCCTTCAATGGCTTCCACCGCCATGACTGCCTGGTTCTTTACAACCACCGTCTGGCCGAGATCCATGGCCCCAATGGCTTTAGCTGCCTTAAATCCAAAAAGCACATCCGCCATTTGGGCATCCGTAGGCTTTTTCTTCGTAAATACCTGGGGTCCCGGCATAAGGGGCTTCAGGTATTTCGTCTGGTCCAGAACAGAAATCCCATCCTTCGCCAGTTCTTCTACAATAGCCAGTGTCACCGTATCATCCTTGAAATCCTTCTTCCGAAGACGGTTCAACACTTTGATGGCCCGGAGATCCGGAAAGGGATGGTTCTTAAACAGCCACTCCTTGGTCACCTTGCCGATCATGGTGACTTCCTTCACATTCTCGCTGACCAGTGTTTTGATGACTTTATTTAACTTGAATGCACTGATTTCATAATAGGCATCTGCCATGTCCTTCAGCCGACTGTCGATACCCGGAATCACTGCAATGCATACCACCCTGTATCCCTGGGATTGTACCGCTTCCGTAAACTCCACAGGAAGCGTACCTATTCCCGCCAGCAGTCCGATTGTTTCCATACAAACCTCCAGTATATAACTCTTCTTATTTTATCATTTCCGAGGGCATATCGCACTATGGAGATACGAAACAAATTGCGGTTTGTCGAGCTGTTGAAGAGGTGCTGATGGATAGAGTCATTCGTGCGGGGCTTCTAGCTACTAGCCTCTAGCTTCCAGGAAAGCTCTACAGCCTACGGCACGAATGACTGGCGAGAACGTCGGATGGAAAGCGCCGCAGGCGAATCAGTTTTCCTAGCTGCTAGCCGCTAGAAGCTAGCAGCCCCGTGTGAGTGACTCTACCCGTCAACACCGAATACCAACAGCTCGACAAACTGAAATATCGCATTCAATCAAAAAGAGCTGTGTAAAATTTTACACAGCTCCCATTTTATGCTTTTTTATCTGGAAAGGCAAGAAAAATATACTGACGGTCAATTTTACGGTTCAGGCATGGGGGACCATATCTGAAGCCTTGAGCGTGCCCTTCTTTCTTCTCTCTCCGAATTCAGCTGCCGCCGTGAAGAGGACGTCACTGGAACTGTTCAGGGCCGTTTCGCAGGCATCTTCCAGAACAGAAATAATAAAACCTACCCCTACTACCTGCATGGAGATATCATTGCCGATGCCGAAGGAAGCACAGGCCACAGGAATAAGAAGAAGAGAACCACCAGCCACCCCGCTGGTACCGCAGGCGCCGATAGAAGATACAATACAGAGAAGGAAAGCCGTAGGAAGGTCGATGGTGAGTCCTAACGTATGGGCCGCTGCCAGGGCCAGTACGGAAATGGTAATAGAGGCACCGGACATATTAATCGTAGCGCCCAGGGGAATGGAAATGGTATAGGTATCCGGATCCAGTCCCAGCCGTTTGCAGAGAGACAGATTCACCGGGATATTGGCTGCGGAGCTTCTGGTGAAAAACGCATAGACCCCACTTTCCCGAAGGGTCGAAAGAACCAGGGGATAGGGATTCTTATGAACCTTCAGAAAGACGATAAGCGGATTCATCACAAGGGCCACCAGGAGATAGGAACCGATAAGGACTGCCAGGAGCTGGGCATACCCCAGAAGGGCTCCCAGACCGGCGCTTCCAATGGAATCTGCAACGAGGCCCATGATCCCCAGCGGTGCGAAGTGGATGACCCAGGTCACCACCTTTGTAATAGCTGCCGCAATATCATCGAGGCACAGCCTGGTAGATTCACTGGCAGTCTGCTTCAGGGCAATTCCAAGAATTACAGCCCAGGCCAGGATACCGATGTAATTGGCGTTCAGAAGCGCGGAAACCGGATTATCCACGATACTGAGAATCAGGGAATGAAGCACCGCCACAATACCGCTTGGCGGTGCCAGCTTCGTATCCGGTGCCACCTGGAGCTGCAGAAATGTAGGAAACAGGAAAGACATGGCCACTCCCACCAGGGAAGCACAGAATGTGGCTATCATGTACAATTCAATCACCGGTTTCATCCGGCCCCCTGGTCCCTCCTTCTTCTGGGCCATGGCGTTCATGACCAGGAAGAACACAAGAACCGGCGCCACCCCTTTCAGAGCCTTGACGAAGAGATCCCCGAAAATTTTTACCACCGGTATGGCGGGCTGGAAGAAAACAGCAATAATAATGCCCACCACAAGGCCTATGGCGATCTGCTTAATCAACGCCACCCCGGTAATCCATTCCTTTATTCTTTTCATAAAATCCTCCTTACCCCATGCACAACATCCCCGGAATTCCCTTTCCGGGCCAAACCAAAACCCATTCCTCCCAGACAGGAATGGGTCCCAACAACAGGTCAAGTATACAGCCTCAGCGTATATAATGCAATAAATTTATCATTAAATTACTTTTTGATATAGAAACTAGGGATTATGATAAAAGAGAATCATAGGCAAATTTCTCAAGCCCAATAAAAAACTGTGAATCCCATACAACCCATGGGATTCACAGTTTTCATCTGTTACATATTACCGTTCGTCTTTAGGAACCATATCCGCTGCATCGAGGGTGCCATTTTTTCTGCGTTCTGCAAATTCTGCAGTAGCCGTAAAGAGCACATCGCTGGAGCTGTTCAGGGCCGTTTCGCAGGCATCTTCCAGTACGGAAATGATGAAGCCTACGCCAACAACCTGCATGGAAATATCATTACCGATACCAAAAGATGCGCAGGCTACCGGAATGAGGAGAAGGGAACCGCCGGCTACGCCGGAAGCACCGCAGGCACCTACTGTGGACACAATGCACAGGAGGAGAGCCGTACCCATATCCACGTTGATGCCAAGGGTATGAGCTGCTGCCAGGGCCAGTACAGAAATGGTAATGGACGCACCAGCCATATTAATGGTGGCACCCAGAGGAATAGAAATGGTAAAGGTATCCGGATTCAGTCCCAGCCGTTTGCAGAGAGACAGGTTCACCGGAATGTTAGCTGCGGAGCTTCTGGTGAAGAACGCATAGACACCGCTTTCCCGAAGGGTTGTGAGAACCAGGGGATAAGGATTTTTACGAACCTTGGCAAAAACAATAAGCGGGTTCATGACAAGGGCTACGAGGAAATAGGATCCGATGAGGACGCCAAGGAGCTGTACATACCCCAGAAGAGCTCCGATACCGGCGGTGCCTACGGAATCAGCAACGAGGCCCATGATGCCAAGAGGTGCGAAGTGGATGACCCAGGTCACCACTTTCGTAATGCCTGCGGCAATATCGTTGAGGCAGGTCTTGGTCGTATCACCGGCACAGGTCTTGAGTGCAATCCCCAGAATGATTGCCCAGCCAAGGATGCCGATGTAGTTAGCGTTCATCAATGCAGCCACCGGGTTATCCACGATGCTCAGAATCAGGTTATGGAGCACCTGGATAATGCCGCTTGGCGGTGCCAGTTTCGTATCTGGTGCCACCTGAAGAGCCAGGTCCGTCGGAAACAGGAAGGACATGGTCACGCCTACGATGGATGCCAAGAATGTACCAATCACATAGAGTTCAATAATCGGCTTCATGCTGCCGCCGGAGCCTTCTTTTCTCTGGGCCATGGCATTCATGACCAGGAAGAAGACCAGAATCGGCGCAACGCCTTTCAAAGCTTTAACAAAAAGATCCCCGAAGATCTTGACCACCGGAATGGCCGGCGGGAAAAATACGGCAATGCAGATACCGATGACAAGTCCCACCGCAATCTGCTTGATAAGGGATACCTTGGACAGGATATCCTTGATCGTACTAAACACGATAATACTCCTCCTCCACTGAAATAAAGTTCCCATTTATTTCTACTAGTATACCTGCTCCCCCAAAATGTTGCAAGGTGTTTTATTTATGAAAAAACAAATTTGCTTTCCACCAGAAAAAGCATTTCTCCGGCACCCTTGTATGTCAAAGAACATCCAGGCGCCGGAGAAAATGATGGAAACTCTATTTTTCTTCTACCCTACACAGCTGATAGCGGTAAAAATTATTCAATCACCATAAGAAGGTCACCGGATTCGATACGCTGGCCTGCTTTCACATGGATTTCCGATACAATACCGTCGACAGGGGCAGTAATGGTGGTTTCCATCTTCATAGCTTCCGTTACGATGACCGGATCCCCCTTCTTCACAGAAGACCCCTTATCCACCAGGAGTTTTACTACAGAGCCGGAGAGGGTAGCACCCACTTCACCAATGACGTCTTTATCCGCCTTCCGGGCAGTGACAGCGGATTCCGCCACATGCTTATCGTGGACTTTGATTTCCCGGGGCATGCCATTCAGTTCGAACTGAATTTCCCGGTTGCCTTCGCCGTCGGGCTTCGTGATGTTATCCAGCCGTACGAGGAGCATCTTGCCTTCATCGATATCTACCCGCACTTCTTCCCCCGGCTTCATACCGAAGAAATAGGTCGGTGTATCCAGGATAGAAAGGTCGCCGTACTTATGATACCTGTCCATGTAGTCCGAGAATACCTTCGGATAGATGCAGTAAGAAGACACATCTTCTTCTCTTGTAGGAATGTGTTTTTCCTTCATTTCCATCTTGATCTTCTCAAAGTCTACATCGGCCGGATGGCTTTCCAGGTGCGGCTTCTGACCGCGGAGGATAATCTTCTGCAGTTTTTCCGGGAATCCGCCGTATGGAATGCCCAGTTTGCCATCGAAGAAATCGACAACGGACTGCGGGAAATCAAGGGTATCGCCCTTTTCATAGATATCTTTTTCTGTCAGATGGTTCTGCACCATGAACAGGGTCATATCGCCTACCACCTTGGAGGACGGTGTAACTTTGATGATATCGCCGAACATCATATTCACTTTGGCATACATACGGCATACTTCCGGCCACTGGCCGCCCAGGCCTACTGCCGTAGCCTGCTGGCGCAGGTTACTGAACTGTCCGCCAGGCATTTCATGCTGGAACAGTGTTGTATTCGGGCTGGCCATCTTGGAGTCCACGCCGGCATAGTAGGGACGGACCCCCTGCCAGTAGCGGTCAATGGTTTCCAGGGCATCGATATCCAGTTTCGGCTGCCGCGGGTTGTTCTGAAGGGCATAGTACATGGCTGTCATGGAAGGCTGGCTTGTACCATTGGACAGGGCACTGGTAGCCACATCCACGATATCCACGCCCGCATCAATGGCTTTGGCATAGCTGTACAGGGTGCAGCCGCCGCCTTCATGGCTGTGGAGATGGATCGGCAGGTCCACCGCATCCTTCAGGGCAGAAATCAGGGCATAGGCAGCTTCCGGCTTCAAGAGGCCCGCCATATCCTTGATGGCAATGATATTCGCACCGGCATTCTTCATTTCCTTTGCCAGGTCCGTGTAATACTTGAGGGAATATTTCTGGCGGTTCGGGTCCATGATATCGCCGGTGTAGCAGAAGCAGGCTTCGGCAATCTTATTCTTCTTCCGTACCTCATCGATGGAAATGGTCATGTGGTTCAGCTGGTTCAGGCAGTCGAAGATACGGAATACATCGATACCATTATCTGCTGCCTGGTCAATGAAGTGGCGTACCACATTTTCCGGATAGTTTGTGTAGCCTACAGTATTAGCGCCACGGGTGAGCATCTGGAACAGGATATTTGGAGCGGCTTTGCGCATCTGACGGAGCCGGTCCCAGGGGCTTTCATCAAGGAAGCGGTAAGCCACATCAAATGTAGCGCCGCCCCAGTTTTCAAAGGAAAACAGCTGAGGCACATGGACCGCCGTGTAGTGGATGGCCTTCATGATATCATGGGTCCTGATGCGGGTAGCCAGCAGGGACTGATGGGCATCACGGTACGTGGTATCCATGAACATGACTTCCTTCTGGTCCATCACCCATTTTGCAAATTTTTCCGGTCCCAGTTTATCCAAAAGCTGCCGGGTTCCTTCCGGCACATCTTCATGGGAAGCATCCAGCACCGGAAGCTCAGCGAAGTCCGGTTTTTCCTGGTGTCCTGCGCCGGCATATCCGTTCACCGTAATATCGGCGATGTAGGAAAGGAGCTTCGTGCCCCGGTCGGAAATAAGATCCGGTTCCTGGAGGAGCCAGGGGTTGCGGTCAATATAGTTGACATCGCACTTGCCTTCCTGGAAATCCCGGGTACGGAGCATGTTCTGCAGGAAGTAAATATTGGTCTTCACGCCGGAAATCCGGAATTCATCCAGGCAGCGGAGCATCTTGTGGATGGTGTCCTTGGCATGAAGGGCATGGGCGGTCACCTTCACAAGGAGGGAATCGTAGTAAGGGGTAATGACAGCGCCCGTATAGGCTGTGCCTGCATCAAGACGGATGCCCGGGCCGCCGCCGCTCCGGTACGCAATGATTTTGCCCGTATCAGGCATGAAGTTGTTCTGCGGATCTTCCGTGGTAATACGGCACTGGATAGCCACGCCCTTGTACCAGATATCTTTCTGCTGGCCAATAGCGATTTCCGGTCCATCCAGGGCATAGCCTTCGGCAATGAGGATCTGGCTCTTCACGATATCCACATCCGTAATCATTTCCGTTACCGTATGTTCTACCTGTACACGGGGGTTGACTTCAATGAAGTAGAAATGTTTTTCATCCTGGTCTACCAGGAATTCTACGGTGCCCGCATTCACATAGTGGACATGCTTCATCAGTTTCACTGCCGCATCGCAGATGCGCTGGCGCAGTTCCACCGGCAGGGACCAGGCCGGTGCCATTTCAATTACCTTCTGGTGACGGCGCTGGATAGAGCAGTCTCGTTCAAAGAGATGCACCACATTGCCCTGTTCATCACCCATAATCTGTACTTCAATGTGCTTTGGGTTCATGATGCACTTTTCTACATACACATCTTCATCGCCAAAAGCCATTTTAGCTTCAGACTTTGCCCGGTTATAGGCTTCTTCCAGATCTTCCATGCGGTCCACGTTGCGGATACCCCGTCCGCCGCCGCCATTAACAGCCTTGATCATGATGGGGAAGCCGTTCTTTTCTGCAAAAGCCTTCACTTCTTCAAAGCTCTTCACCGCACCATTGGTACCGGGAATCATGGGGATGCCCGCTTTTTCTGCCTGGATACGGGAATTGACCTTATCACCGAACATCATGAGGTGTTCTACCTTCGGCCCGATGAAAATAATGCCCTCTTCTTCACACCGTTTAGCAAGCTTTGCATTTTCTGCCAGGAATCCGTAGCCCGGATGGATGGCATCTACTCCATGCTCCTTGCAGATACGAATGATATCTTCGATATCGAGATAGGCATCAATAGGCTTATCCCCTTCGCCTACCAGGTATGCTTCATCAGCCCGGTTGCGATGCAGGGAAAGAATATCTTCCTTGGAATAAATGGCTACAGTGCGAATTCCCAATTCACTGCAGGCGCGGAATACACGAATAGCAATCTCGCCTCTGTTGGCAACAAGGACCTTGCGAATACGTCTCATAAAATCCTCCCTCAACAATATGGTTCCGAATCACCGGCCTTGCAGATTCCGGAAATCCGGCATCACCATCAAATGGAATAATCAGCTGTCACAGGGCCATTATTATTTATATACAGAAGGTCCTGTTCCGTTGCATGAATCCATTGTACTAAGGGGATTTGTTAAAATCAATAGCTTGCGGTAAATTAGTATCGATTTACTTATTGATTCATAACACAAATAAGTAATCATTTTGAGTTAAAATATGAATTGATACGATTTTAGAATATTTTATCTATATATTTTTGAATTAATATATTAATGTATATGATTTATTTCCTAAGGTACAGCCCTTAAGGTGGTTGAAATGACTAAAGAGAGCTCAAAAGTAACCGGAGAACGTCCAATTTCATAATTGGTCCATAAGGCCAGTGGGTCGGGTACTGCCCCATTGGCCCAACCCACCAGCCTTACGAATCATTACCCCCGTTGAGGTAATTCCAATTCACGATTTCAGCATGCAAAACACCGGCCCCGTTATGGAGCCGGTGTTTTTTTACTTATTTCTTTAAAAACTGATTTCCTCTTTCAATATTCTGCCTAATGGTCCGGATGCAATTCTTGAGTCGTTTCATTTCTTCATCAGCCAGCTGGTACTCCAATACCTCTTCCACGCCATTGATGCCGATAACCGCCGGAACGCCGCAGAAAACATCCCGTTCCCCATATTCGCCATCCAGTTCGACGGAGCAGGGGAGAATCCGTTTCTCATCATGAAGGATGGTGCGGACCAGTGTCGCTGCGGCAGAGGCGATACCATATTCCGTACAGCGCTTGCCCTGATAGGTTACCCAGCCCCCTTTGATGGCCTTCTCTTCTACCTTATCCTTCTCGAAGACAAAGCGGTGATCCTTTTCCATCTGGGACAGGGTCTGACCATAGAAATTCACCTGGGACCAGGGAACCATCTGGGCATTGCCGTGTTCCCCCATCATGAAAGCAAAGAATCCCCTGGCATCCAGGCCTGTCTGGTCAGAAATGGCATGGACCAGGCGGGAAGAATCCAAAAGAGTTCCCGTACCTACGACCCGTCCTCTGGGGAGACCGGATATTTTGGCAATCAGGTGGGCAATAACGTCACAGGGATTCGTAATGGTTACAAAAATTCCGTGGAACCCGGCTGCCATCACCTTGGGAACATAGTCTGCCACCTGGCGTACACTGTTTCCCAGTTCGTCGTCCCGGTTGCCGGTAGCACAAAGGCTGACATCCCCTACGGCATTTACAATAATGTCCGCATTTTTCAGGCCCCTATAATCTACTACCCGGTAGAAGGAATGGTTAGGCATGTACATGACCGCATCATTCAGGTCCTGGCATTCGCTGACTGCCTTCTGCTCGTTCACATCGCAAAGAAGGATTTCATCGGCCACCCCCATCATACCCAGGCAAAATGCCACATGGGCGCCTACATGTCCGAGACCAGCTACCCCGACTGTTCTTTTTTCTGTCATATGAAACCCTCCTTTTAAACATCTATCTAAAAGATAGTTAGTATTAGAGGAAATATATCATATGTATTATGATATTGTCAAGACGGTTCCGGTAAAGGTCCCTGTCATCAAATTGCATTTTGACGAGCTGGTGGTATTCGGCGCTGATGGATAGAGTCATTCGTGCAGGGCTTCTAGCTGCTAGTAGCTAGAGGCCCCGTGCGAGTGACTTTATCCATCAGCTCCGTCCACCAGCTCGACAAGCTGAAACATTCCACCCCCTCGGCTCTCTTCCCCTTGAGTTCAACGGTAAATCATGATATATTGTTATAAAAATTATTATTCCTTTAAATGAGAGAGGAGTCTTTCTTTTATGAGCATGCTGAAAGAATTCAAAGAATTTGCCCTTCGTGGAAATGTGGTAGATATGGCTGTAGGCGTTGTCATTGGCGCCGCTTTTGGAAAAATCGTTTCTTCCCTGGTCAGTGACATCATCATGCCGCCCTTGGGCTATATTCTGGGAGGCATTGACTTTTCCAATCTCTTCCTTCCGTTGTCCCGCATTCCCGTTTCTTCCCTGGCAGAAGCCAAGGAAATGGGAATTCCTGTCATTGCATATGGCCAGTTTCTGAATAATGTCATCGATTTTCTCATTGTGGCCTTTGCCATTTTCATCGTGGTGAAACAGATCAACCGGTTCTTCCCCAAGGCACCGGCGAAGGAGCCCCGGAAATGTCCCTACTGCAAAGAAGTCATTGCTGACGATGCCACCCGCTGCCCCCATTGCACAGCCGAATTGAAATGAAATAATCAAAAAGCTGCCGGAGCAGAATCGCTCCGGCAGTTTTTTGATTGCCCCGCGGATAGCCCTATACGTCTAAAGCCTCCCGCAGGCGGGAGGCTTTTTGGAGACGTTGGAATTGTTGAGAAAGATTGGTAACAATGAGTGGAACCACCACGGCCAATGGCGATTTCCTTTTGTTTACGTAATTATAATACCGCGGTTTACTATAATTGTCAAGTATATTTTTATAGGAAAGTGACAATAAATAACAATCTTTCCCTGCACAAAAAAAGCATGGACCAGTGCCCATGCTTTTTAAGGCTTTTATCCTTCGTATACTTCAAATTCATCCTTGCCGGCGCCGCACATGGGGCACACATAATCAGCGGGAAGATCTTCAAATTTGGTGCCCGGTTCGATTCCGTTATCCGGATCTCCCTGTGCTTCATCATAAATCCATCCGCAGATTTTGCACACATATTTCTTCATGATATCCTCCGTTCTCCCGCCTGCTCACGCGGGAACTTCCCCGAACCGGGGTGATAAATCCTACAATCATTATAGCATAGAAAAAAAGCATCCGCTAAGAAAAACGTTTGATTTTCTGTCAATACATTGTCTATTTTTTAAATGACATTTAGTCATAGCGAACCGGCGACTTATACGGATTCAGAAAGATTTACCATCCCCTTCGAAAGCAAGTTATACTATAGATGGAGCAAAAATATGAGAAACCTGCCGAAATACAGCAGGCCACTCCATGTATTGTCATAAAGGAGGAGATTTTCATGTTCCGTTTTACGCTTCCAAGAGATATTTATGTCGGTTATGGAGCTATTGAAAAGCTCGCTGTCCTGAAAGGCCACAAGAAAGCATTTATCTGTACAGGCGGCCATTCCATGCGGCGCGGCGGTTTCCTTCAGAAAGTAGAAAAAGTCCTTCACGATACAGGTATCGAGACCCATACCATGGAAGGCATTGATCCGGACCCATCCATTGAGAAAGTGCGGGAAGGGGCTAAGGCTATGGAGGAATTCCAGCCTGACGTCATTGTTGCTATCGGCGGCGGTTCCCCTATTGATGCAGCAAAAGCCATGTGGGTATTCTATGAACATCCGGAATTAACATTCGATGAAATCAAGAAGCCTTTTTCCCTTCCGCCGCTCCGCCGGAAAGCCATTTTCGTGGCCATTCCTTCCACATCCGGCACCGCCACGGAAGTCACGTCTTTCTCTGTCATTACAGACTATTCCACAGGCATCAAATATCCCCTGGCCGATTTCAACCTGACCCCGGATCTGGCCATTCTGGACTTGGACATTCCTCTCACCATGCCGCCGAAGCTCACATCCTACACCGGCATGGATGCCCTCACCCACGCTACGGAAGCCTATGTTTCCACCTGCGCCAATGGATTCACAGATCCTTTAGCCAAACAGGCTGTTTCCGATATTTTTGATAACATCCTGGAATCCTACCACGGGGATAAGGAGGCCCGGGGCAAGATGCACATCGCCCAGTGCCTCGCCGGTATGGCCTTCTCCAATGGTCTCCTCGGCATTACCCATTCCCTGGCCCATAAAATCGGCGCCATTTTCCACATTCCCCATGGCTGCGCCAACGCCATCCTCATGCCCTATGTGATCCAGTTCAATAAGAAATCCTGCATGAGCCGGTATGCAGAACTGGCAAAGGCCGTAGGCCTTCCGGGACATACGGATGCCCAGCTGGTTCTTTCCTATGAAGATGCTATCCGCCATTTTGACCGGATGATGGATATCCCCCTGTCCCTCAAGGACTATGGAGTACCGGAAGAATTATACCTGAAGAAGAAGGATGCCATCGCCCACAATGCAGTTCTCGATGCCTGCACGCCGGAGAACCCGCGCAAAGTGGATGATGAAACAATAGGCCGCATCCTGGAATGTGCTTACTATGGCAAGCCTGTAACATTCTGAAACAGGGGCCAATGATTTGAATATAACAGAAAAGAGGAGGAAAACGAAAGGTTCGTTTTCCTCCTTTTTTTATGGTGCGAGCGAAGGGACTCGAACCCTTATGCATAAAGCGCAGGATCCTAAATCCTGTGCGTCTACCAGTTCCGCCACGCTCGCATGGAACAGTACCTATTATATAGGAGCCATACTGTTTGGTCAATGGGGAAAGAAAGCGAAAAAATGAGGCAATTCCCCCACTTGATTGAAGAAAAGTAAATGCCTGGACCAGGAGCCCGCCATAAGAAATGGCAGAGGCAGCAAGCCATTCATGGAGCCCTGCCTCTTACCGTCTCCCCCCTTTATTCTTCTGCAGGGTATAGAAAAACAGTTCCCAAAATTGGAGGAGGATGAAAAAACAAGATCTGTCTTTCAAAGGGAACTGTTTTTGAACTGTGGAAAGGGCTTCCGGCTTTCCGCATCTTTATTGTACACCTTTTTTGAGAAAATTTATCAAAATGGTGATACTGGAATTTTTAATAAAGAGGTATAAATTTTTTGTCAGACTGATTCATAGGTGAAAAAGTTCCTTATAGCCTGTCTGCATGATAGACAGTATACATGCTGAAGTATAGAATACCATCTACCTCACCGGACAGCAGATTCTATCTGTTCCATATCCCCCAGCACATCCTGCAGGGTATAGGTGGCCAGTTTATCTTCGAATGCTTTCTGCACCTCCGCCAGTTTCCCGTCCAGGGCATGGTGAATATCCCGGCCCACCGGACAGGCGGGATTGGGATGTTCATGAAAATGGAAAAGGCCTTCTTTCTTCAGATTTTCCGCCGCATTATAGACATCGAGAAATGTGATTTCCGATGGCTTCTTCGCCAGAAACGTACCGCCGGTTCCACGATGGACTGTAATCATGCCATGGTTCTTCAACCGGGACAGGAGGCGCCGGATAATAACCGGATTTACCTGAATACTGCCTGCCAGCACATCGCTGGTCACTTTCTGCTTATCCTGGTACAGGGCCACATAGGCAAGAATATGAATAGATATGGTAAATTGGGTTGATACCTGCATAAAAGTCATGCTCCTTTGAGAAAATAACCATGGATAAAGTATATCACATGGGGAAAGGACAGACAAAATGACCTGTCTCTATGGAGGTGGGACAGGTCATTTCTACAAATCGGCCAACCGGAATGTACGTTGCCAATTTTACCCAATCACTGCAAATCCATCGGTCCAGCCAAACTGTCCCCGGGCAGCCAGGGTAATCTGCAGGAACCCCATGGCCTCCAGTTCCCGGGCCCGCTTCAGGGAGCCCGCATCCTTTACGGCCAGGGGACTGCCTTCCAGCGCTTCTCCCACCTTTTTCTTGGCGTCTTCGGAATCCGAAGCCAGAAGAACCGTGGCCTTCTCTTTGCCGCCCACCAGCCCGGAAGCCAGGGTGGCTGCAAAGGTAGTGTTGAATGCTTTTACCACGAAAGTGTCCGGCAGCTTTTTCTGAATCTCCGCCGCTGCAGAAGAATCCGCCGGTACTACCAGGGAATCAAAGGTATCAAAGTTCACGGGATTTGTGATATCAATGAGCACTTTGCCCTTCAGTTCGTCCTTATGGGCGGAAATGATGCTGTCCACAGCACCGTAAGGAACAGCCAGTACGACGATATCCCCAAGGGGCTCCTTGAAATCATGGCCTGCATAGGTCACCTTCTGCCCCGCTTTTTCAAAGTTCCCGCCAATAGCCTTGCCCATATTGCCTTTTCCAAAAATTGTAATTTCCATAATTATCATCCTTTCTATTTAAGTGTAACTTTATATGTTACATATAATATAGCACAGGATAATTGTAATGTAAATACTTACATCTATGTTGCAATTTGCCAATTTCAGTTTATCGAGTTGTTGGGCGGCGCTGATGGATAGAGTCATTCGTGCGGGGCTTCTAGGGAAGCGCTGATTAATTCGCAGAGTCAGATTTTATAAGGATTTTTAAAAAGCGCCGCAGGCGGATCAGTTTTCCTGGCAGCCAGCCGCTAGTAGCTAGAAGCTCCATGCGAATGACTCTACCCATCCGTGCCGAATACAGTAGCTCGTTAAACCGCAATAGTCTGTCCTCTTTCTTCCACTAAAAAACTCCCCGAGGGGAGTTTTTTTAGTGGAATTATTCAGCATCTTCCGGCAGTTCTGCGTTGGTGTACACTTCCTGTACATCGTCGAGATCTTCCAGTTCAGCGGTGAGATGCGCCATGGTCTGGGCAGCATCGCCTTCCAGTTTCACATAGTTATCCGGAACCATAGCCACTTCAGAAGCTTCTACGGGGATACCTGCTTTTTCCAGGGCTTCCGATACGGTGAGGAAGTCTTCCGGAGAAGTGGTAATTTCGAAGCTGTCTTCATTGGTAGCCACGTCATCAGCGCCGGCATCAAGGGCAGTCATCATGACGGTGTCTTCATCGGAAGCATCCTTGCTGACAACGATGGTGCCCTTCTTTTTGAACATCCAGGATACGCATCCCGGTGTTCCGACGGAACCACCGTGATGGGTGAAGGCATGACGGATATCAGCAGCTGCGCGGTTGCGGTTATCCGTATTGCATTCCACGATGACCGCAGCGCCGCCGGGGCCATAACCTTCGTAGGTCACTTCATCAAAGCCGGCACCGCTGGCAGCGCCAACGCCCTTGGCAATGGCTCTCTGGATGTTTTCCTTCGGCACATTGTTCTGCTTTGCTTTGGTGAGAGCCAGTTTCAGGCGCATGTTGCCTACCGGGTCTCCGCCGCCCATACGGGCTGCAATTGTAATTTCTTTGGAAATCTTGGTGGTAATTCTGGCGCGGATGGCATCAGTTTTGCCTTTCTTACGCTTAATGTTTTCCCACTTGGAATGTCCGGACATAGTAAATTATTCCTCCTTTTTGTTCCACCAGGGTTCGCCCAGAAGGCGGTCGAGGATGATGGCTACGGCACTTCTCACGCAGAGGTGGTTATAGGTGCCGGCGCCATAAATCGGTTCCACAATATAATCAAATTTCTTCATCATTTCCTTGGTCATGCCGAAGCCTGTGCCGAAGAGAATGAATATGGGCGTGTCCTCTTCATGGATTTTCCTGCGCATGGCAGCGTAGGATACAGTATTAGGATACACCCTGGCGTCGGTGGTGACAATAGCCGGTTTCTTTCCCGTCTCTTTTTCGATCCGGGAAATCGCATCATCCAGTGAGGGAACCAGCTCGGTTTCCTCAAAGGCTTCTTTGCGGTTGGCATTGTAATGGACGCCACCACCGGTTTTCCAATGGTTCATGATACGAAGGGCCATTTCACGCTGTGCTTCTACGGGATGCACGATGAAATACCGCTTCACATCATAGGTTTTTGCCGTTCTGGCAATATCATGAAGGTCATAGTTCGTAAGAGCTGTAGTGACCACTTCCATGTGCTTATTGTAAATAGGATAGTGTATGAGACCTATGTAGACAGGTGCCAATTTCACTCCTCCTTTTCTTCTTCCCGGATTTCCGCCATCAGCTTCTTATCTTCACCGGAAAGGATGAGTTTTCCAAAAAGATCAGGCCGGTGATGGAGCGTACGCCGAAGGGCTTCTTTCCGCCGCCATCTGGCAATATTGGCATGATGGCCGGACAGGAGCACATCCGGTACCTTCCACCCATTGTAATCATAGGGCTTTGTGTACTGCGGATACTCCAGGATAGGTTCATAAAAAGAATCGGTGGCGGCACTGCCTGCATCCCCCAGGACTCCAGGCACCATACGGGCCACGGCATCACTGATGACCATAGCTCCCAGCTCTCCGCCGGTGAGCACATAGTCTCCAATGGAAATCAATTCATCCGCCAGGTGTTCTTCCACCCGATGGTCCACGCCTTCATAGTGTCCACAGATGAGGACCAGATGGTCATAGTCCCGATAGAGTTCCTTCGCCTTATCCTGGGTGAAAGTCTCCCCAGCAGGGGACAGGAAAATGACTCGATCCCGCTTTCCTTTTTCCGGAAGCACATGATGGCACGCATCAAAAAGGGGCTGGCACATCATCAGCATGCCTGCTCCGCCACCATAAATCGTATCATCCACCTGACGATGGCGGCTTTTGGTAAAATCCCGGGGATTGGTGACCGCCATTTCCATAAGGCCTGCTTCCAGGGCTCTTTTAATCATGCTTTGGTTAAAAAAAGCCTCCACAAATTCAGGAAACAGGGATAGAATATCAATTTTCAAGTTAACCTCTGGCTGAAACAGGGAATCAGCAGGAGCCCTGCATCCTGCGCCGGACTTTTCCCCTGCATGATTTCCTTACACTGCTATTCCCACTCCGGCAGGCGCACCGTCATCCGTCCTGCCTCTACATCTACGGAAAGAACACACGACGGTATGGCCGGAATCAGGATTTCCTTATGGTCCGGCTTCTCAACAACATAAACGTTATTGGCCCCGGTTTCCATGATTTCCTTCAGGGTCCCCACGGCAGCACCGTCTTCTGTTACTACGGAAAGCCCAATGAGCTGGAAGTAGTAATAGGTTCCTTTCCTACGAGGCGGGAGTTCCGAAAAAGGAACCTCCACCTCTTTAGAAATGAGGGTTTCCGCCATGTTCCTGTCATCCACTCCTTCCACATGAAGGATGTACACATTCTTATGGGGACGGGCAGAGACCAGATGGAAGGCTTTTCCTCCGATATAGATAGTTTTGAGTTTTTTGAAAATCTCCGGCCTGTCCGTATCGGGAAGAATACGCAAATCACCCCGCACACCATGCGGGGCTACGATTCGGCCGACGATTATTTTCTCATCGGGATTCATATCAGTTACGGAAAGCGATAATCTTTCCATCCTCAACCAGAATTTCACCGCCGGTGAGTTCATTCATGTCGTCTCCAACATGGACAGTCACAAGACGGCTCATGGGTGCACGGTTGAGTTCTGCACCAATGGCAAGCTTTTCCAGGTGTTCCTTATCAGCATTCAGTTTATCCTTCACCTGTTGCATACGGGCCTTCTGGGCCTCATACTGGGCACGGAGAGGAGCGACGGCCTGAATGTTAATCTTAGCCTGTTCAGCCAGTTTCCCATTTGCTTCAAAATCAAGCTGTGCCATATCATGTTCGACACGGCTGATATTCTGCCCGATTTCATTGAGCAGTGTAGTCTTTAAAGCCTCGGTAAGCTTGGATTTCACAGCCACCGGGACGATGATCTGCATTTCTTCCATTTAGGCACCCCTCAGATAATATCAACAGCGACTTTCCGGTTTTCCCGGAGAGCCCCTGCCTTGACTACGGTGCGAATTGCATTGGCAATGCGGCCTTTCCTGCCGATGACTTTCCCCATGTCTTCCGGGGCAACATGGACCTGATAAATCTCCAGGCTGCCCTTTTGGACTACGGTGACAGAGACGGCGTCAGGGTTCCTTACCAGAGCCCTTACCAGTGTTTCCACTAATTCTTTCATACGCGGCCCCCATTATTTCTTTGCTTCTGCAAACTTAGCAAGGATGCCATTCTTTCTAAGGATAGAACGAACGGTGTCGGTCGGCTGTGCGCCTTTTCCCAGCCAGGAAAGAACCTTTTCTTCATCAATCTTTACCGGAGCATCCAGTTTAGCAGGGTCGTACCAGCCGATGGTATCGGTAGGAGCGCCATTTCTTGCTTCTCTGGAATCGATAACTACGATACGGTAGAAAGGATTCTTCTTGGCACCCATACGGGTCAAACGAATTTTTAACATGAAATTCACCTCCTTGAATTGGTCTCGATTATTTATGGAACATCCCGGGGAAGCCGCCAAGGCCTCCCAGCTTGGATGGGTTTATTTTCTTGCCTTTCATTTTCTTCATGGTCTTCTGCATTTCAGCAAACTGCTTCATCATGCGGTTCACATCCTGAATTTTCACGCCGGCGCCATTGGCTATGCGCTTTCGGCGGCTTCCGTTCAGGATTTTCACATTGGCCCTTTCGGCAGGAGTCATGGAAAGGATAATAGCCTCTATGTGCTTGACTTCTTTACCATCCAGGTCAATGTCCTTCAGCTGGTCCTTGAACTTGCCCATTCCCGGGAGCATACCCAGGATGGACTGGAAGGAGCCAAGCTTTCTCACCTGCTTCAGCTGCTTCAGGAAATCATCCAGTGTAAATTCCCCTTTTCTGATTTTCCCAGCAGCATCTTTCAGGGAATCTGCATCCATATTCCTCTGGGCCGTTTCAATGAGCGTCTCCAGGTCTCCTAAATCAAGGATGCGTCCTGCCATGCGGTCAGGATGGAAATCTTCCAATCCCCCATCCAGCTTTTCTGAAACGCCGATCATCTTGATCGGTTTTCCGGTGACTGACTTGATGGAAAGCGCAGCACCGCCTCTGGCATCGCCGTCCATCTTTGTGAGGATAGTCCCGTCGATGCCAAGGTTTTCATCAAAAGCCCTGGCCGTAGTTACGGCATCCTGGCCGGTCATGGAGTCCAGGACCAGCAGGATTTCATGGGGATGAACCTCGGCCTTGATATTCCGAAGTTCAGCCATCAGTTTTTCATCAATAGTCAGACGGCCGGCGGTATCGAGAATGACAATATCCCGATTGTAGGCCTTCGCCGTATCAATGGCATAGCTGGCAATATGGACAGGATCCACATTGGGCGGCATCCGGTATACCGGTACATCCGTCTGCTGGCCTAATACTTCCAGCTGTTTGATAGCGGCAGGCCGGTAAACGTCGCAGGCCGCCAGAAGGGGACGGTGGCCCTTTTTCTTGAACATGAGGGCCAGCTTGCCGGCGGTTGTCGTCTTGCCGGCACCCTGGAGGCCTACCAGCATGATAACCGTCAATCCCGACGGCGAAAGGGTAATCTTGCTCTGGGTACCGCCAAGGAGCTCTGTCAGCTCATCCCGGACGATCTTAATGACCGTCTGGTCCGGTTTCAGGCTTCCAAATACCTCTTCCCCCATGGCCTTTTCACGGACATGGGCAATAAAGTCTTTAGCCACCTTGAAATTGACGTCCGCTTCCAGAAGAGCCCGGCGTACTTCGCGGAGTGCTCCATCAATATCACTTTCCGAAAGCTTTCCTTTTCCCCGGAGGTCTTTAAATGCTGACTGCAGCTTATCTCCTAAACTTTCAAATGGCATAGGGTCACCTTCAATCCGATAACAAGTCAATCAACTGGCGTGCATCCTGTCGATGCTCTTCCGGGATCATCCCCAAAAGCGCCCTGGCAGCTTTCTGCTTCTCCGGCCGTAAAGAAACCAGATGGAGCGCCGACTCATAAGCCAGAAGCTGCTCTTCCCCGTGCCGCATGGCATCATGGACGGCCTGGCGGGAAATATGGAAGTGGCCGGCGATTTCCGCCAGCGTCAGGTTTTCGTTATAGTACAGGTCCAGGCATTCCCTCTGGCGGTCCGTCAGAAGGGCTCCATACTGATCCAGGAGCTCGCCCTTTTCTACAATGTTTTCAATAGACATAGGAATCACCACAACGGATGTCATTATACAGGAAGAAAGCATGCTTGTCAAGCAGATTTGCTTTACAGAGCTGAACGCAGTCCGTTGTTGTTCATTTATATGAATGGAGCCTAAAATAACCGGTTAGCATCATTTGCTGTACCATTCAGGTCGTGAACACTGCGATTCAGGGCTGCTGCTTTCAGTGGCAGACATTATCCCGTTAAAATAATACTGTGATAAGAAACAGTCTATTTTTATCAGTATGCACTACAATAAGAATTTTTGATATCAGCTCTGATTGTTTTCTAAGGTATTTATTGATCAAAATGCCAATAAATTGACTGGTCAGCGACTGCAGAGCAGGCAGAGGCCAGCCATCGAATGACCTATAGACTGATTTGTACAATATTTCGTACCAAAGAGGTAAGACTCCGTCTGTATACCTTTCACCTTTCTATTCTCATTGAGTAAAACAGGACTTTGCACCGGCGACGTCGCCACTCTTCTTCGCAGTATAAGCAGTATAATATAATATATACATTATGAGGAGGAATTACTATGCCCTGTACAACTCTGCTTGTTGGAAAAAATGCATCCTATGACGGGTCCACCATGATGGCCCGGAATGAAGACTCCCCTTCCGGCAGTTTCACGCCGAAGAAGTTTATTGTAATGAATCCGAAGGACCAGCCCCGGAAATACCAGTCGGTACTGACGAAGTTCCACATGGACCTTCCCGGGGAACCACTGCGGTATACGGCCATGCCCAATGCGCTTCCGGAGGAAGGATTCTGGGGAGAGGCAGGCATCAATGAGGCCAATGTAGCCATGTCGGAAACCGAGACCATCACCTCCAATGACCGGGTGCTGGGGGCGGATCCCCTCGTGAAAGATGGCATTGGGGAAGAGGATATGCTGGCCCTGGTGCTCCCCTACATCCGGAGCGCCCGGGAAGGGGTGCTGCGGCTGGGGAAGCTGCTCGAAACCTGCAGCACCTGCGAACTGAATGGTATCGGTTTCCAGGATCAAGAGGAAATCTGGTGGTTCGAATCCATCGGCGGCCACCACTGGATGGCCAGGCGGGTGCCTGACGATAGCTATGTGGTCATGCCGAACCAGCTGGGCATCGATGCCCTGGATTTATCCGATGCCCTGGGCGAAGGAAAGGACTGCCTCTGCTCTCCGGACCTGGACGCCTTTATCCGGGATAACCACCTGGACCTTTCCATGAAACAGGAAGGCCCCTTTGACAGCCGCAGTGCCTTTGGGAGCCGCAGCGATTCGGACCACACCTACAACACGCCAAGGGCCTGGTCCATGCTTTCCTATTTCAACCCCCACAGTTTTCAAAAGGACGGCGCCCTCTCTTCCATGACGCCGGAATCTGATGACCTTCCCTGGAGCATGGTACCGGAGAAGAAAATCACCGTGGACGACGTGAAATACGTGCTCAGCAGCCATTACCAGGGCACCCCCTACGACTGCTACGGAGGGCGGGGTGATGAGCACAGCCGGAACCGGTACCGTCCCATCGGCATTAACCGGAATAATTTCCTCGCCCTCACCCAGCTCCGCCCCTATGTAAAACCGGACAGGATGGCAGTGGAATGGATCGCCATGGGCTGCAATGCCTTCAATGGGTTCATTCCCTTCTATGCCAACGTCACAAAGACACCGTCGTACCTTGCAGAAACGGGAAATGTGCCGGACAGCCAGCAGTTCTACTGGGCCAACCGGTTCATCGCCGCCCTGGCAGACGCCCACTTCGGTTCCACTTCTTCTTCCATAGAGCGGTACATCGCCGCCACATCAAACCGGGCTGCCGCCCTTCTCCATGAGTTCGACCGGGAACCGGCAGAGGGCGATATCCATGGTTACCTGGAATCCTGCAACGAAAAGATGGCTGCCATGGCCAAAGAAGAGACCAACAAGTGCCTGGACCAGGTCCTCTATACGGCCAGTCTGGAAATGAAGAATTCCTTCGCCCGGTCCGATAATTAAGGAAGCGCTGCTTAATCAGCAGAGTCAGATTTAATCAGTCCTTCCCTAATATGAATAACGGCCACACAAGTGGATAGGGACAACCATCAATCTCAACATTCACCTGAAAGGAGACTCCCATGAAAAATCCATTCTTACCCTGTCTCTCTGTGCCCTGATTTCCACGGGCTCCCTGCCAGCTTTTGCCAAAGAGGCACCGCGGGATAACTTTTTCTGGCTGGGCCAGATTAATAAGGCCTCCGACGTCATCAATACGGAAGAAGGACTCCTGACGCCGGAAGAGGGCCACGCCTTTGCCAGGGGCATCGACAAAGTCCTGAAGGACGGAGCCCTGCCCAACGCGCCCCGTCCCCGGAACGTGGTGGCCTTTGAGCCCTATCTCATCAAGGCCGCAGGGCCGGACGTAACGAAGATTCACGCCGGCCGGTCGTCCCAGGACATGCTCACCACCGTGGGCATCATGGAACAGCGGGAACACCTCATCGCCATGGCCAGGGAGCTGGACAAGGTGCAGGGGGATCTCATCCGGCTGGCCGAGGAAAACAGAAATACCCTCATCCCGAACTACACCAATGGCGTCTCCGCCCAGCCCAACAGCATGGCCCATTATCTCATCGCCTACGCCAATGCCTACAGCCGGGACATAGACCGGGTGGAGGAATACTATAAACGGCTCAACCGAAGCCCCATGGGCTCTACGGTGCTCAACGGCACCGGCTGGCCCCTTGACAGGGACCGCATGGCTTCGTACCTGGGCTTCGACGGCATTACCTACAATACCTACGCTGCGGGGCAGATCTTCCCCCCAGGAAGCGCCTATTGAAACCGGGGGCATTACGAACTGTATCGCCATCCACACCACCGGCTTCATCGAGGAAATCATGCAGCAGTACGCCCAGCCCCGGCCCTGGGTACTCTTGAAAGAAGGAGGCGGCAATACCTACGTGTCCTCCGCCATGCCTCAGAAGCGGAATCCCGGCATCCTGAACAGCTGCCGCACCGATGCCTCCACCCTTCTCGGCATGTCGGTGGAAGCCATGTTCCGCTCCCACAACATTCCCGCCGGCATGGCCGACGGCCGGCTGAACGGCGCCCGGGACATCATGCCCCAGGCCACAAAGGTCCTTTCCGGCATGGACCGGATCCTGAATAACCTGGTCATCCACCCGGACCGGTCTCTGGAAGAGCTGAACCTGGACTGGACCTGCTCCCAGGAGATCGCCGATGAACTCATGAAGAACCATGGCATCCCCTTCCGGGAAGGCCACCACTTCGCCAGCGAAATTGTCACCTACGCCAGGGCCCACGATATTACGCCCCGGGATTTCCGCTATGAAACGGCAAAAGAAGTGTATCGGGCGGTGGCAGAAAAGGACCCGAACCTGCCAACCGCATTCCCTATGACCGAGGAAGAATGGAACCACGCCAAAGATCCGGCTTCCATTGTGGCAAACCGAAAAGTCAAAGAGGGACCCCAGCCGGCAGAGCCTGACAAAATGATTGCCATGGCCAAAGAAGACCTCGCCCGCCACGAGTCCTGGGTGGAAAATACGGAGAACCGCCTGAAAGAAGCAGAGGACCGGCTGGACCGGGACTTTGAGAAGCTACTGTGATATTTCAGTTTGTCGAGCTGTTGGTATTCGGTGTTGACGGGTAGAGTCACTCGCACGGGGCTGTTAGCTTCTAGCGGTTAGCAGCCAGGAAAACTGATTCGCCTGCGGCGCTTCCTATAGCTAACCTCCGTCGCCTACGGCGCCACCGCCGGGCCACGAAAGGAAGGCGTCTTATTGTGCAGTATAAACGCCAATGTAGGCCCGGCTCGGATAATGCCAGTATAATGGTGTAAATTGGTTAATCAAAAAAATCAAGAGCCAT
>ERZ1034949.214-NODE-214-length-40420-cov-76.290772_pt1 | contig 40420 bp, 52 predicted proteins | sample MGYA00520590_ERZ1034949 | MGnify/ENA primary metagenome ERZ1034949 (study PRJEB33766, sample SAMN09781752) | gut metagenome | biome: gut microbiome | host: Homo sapiens | place: Madagascar | study: EMG produced TPA metagenomics assembly of the PRJNA485056 data...
TGAAATCAAGTGTTCTTCCAATGACAGGAGATGAAACAAGTGCTGCTAGCATTCTAGCAAGTATTGCAGGTGTTTTCATGACTTTAGTTGGCTTAGTTGGTGTTCGTAAGCGTAAAGAAGAATAATCATGTGACCTGAACATGTCCTAAAACTGTTTTTAGTGTGTGGTAGTTTTGAGCAAATTCTGATAAGACAGCTTAAAACTCATATAGTTCTCTTTTGTGTGACCTTGGCATGTCCTAAAACTGCCTGTATTTTATAAAAAATAAAGTGAGGTATAAAAATGGCAATTAGTCGTATTTATGTGGACCCAGTTAAGGTCTTAGGAAATGAAATTTATGTAAGTAGTTTTGAAGAAGTGACAGGGCGACAAGGTGATAAACCTTATTATATTTATGAAATTGATTCACCTAAAGAACGTTCAGGCTTTCTAATTATTGACCGTGTGCGTACAGCGCCACGAATTAATAAATTATCTAAGGTAAAAGCTTTTACAGGTTTTTCACTTGAATCACGTGATTTTACTTGTGGTGGTAAAGAGTATCATGAACGTGTGTTTGTAGCTGATGGTTTTGAAGTAGAATAAAGATTTTTGGAGGTAAAAAAATATGTCAGTTAAATTTGGTAATGAAGCAATTGAAGATTTTGATGTGACTAAAACATTAGGTCAATTATCACTAATGGAAATTAATCCTATTTTTGAGTGGGAAGATGTTGTTAATGAAGAAACAGGTGAAATGGTTCGTCGTCCGACTGATGAAATTATTGAGTATGATGTTTTGGTATATTCAAGCGCTGATGACAGTCGTTTAACAGTAACTGTTCCAGTAGAAGCCAAAGGTATTGAGATTGATGTTGAAAAGAATTATCGTAAACCGTTGGCTTTCCAAGGTTTGACTGCTCGTTTGTGGACTAATCGTGAATCATTTGTTAATGCGCAAGGTCGCCGTGTGACAACTTACAATTATGGTGTTAAATTCCGTGCAACTGATTTTTCATTAGTAGGAGCTAATAATCAATCGAAACAAAAACAAGGAGATGAAAAATAACATTAAGGAGTGATGATAAATGGCTTTGTTTCAATACAGAGGTATTCGTATTCGTCCATGGATGAGAAAGCTTCATGTCATTGTTCCTGTTGTTTTTTCAATAATCTTGTTGATACCAGCAGGATTTTTTGTTTTTTATCATTTAGAAGCTTTAAAGATTGCTGATGTTCCAACGATTGTTACTGCGATTGTTCTTGCGGGAGCAGGTATTGGTTTGGCGTTGTTATTAAATCGTGTGTTTACAGAAATGACAGCGATAGGTTCTAAAATAGACCGTTTAAGGATTTTATCTCGTTATTTGTATGACCATGGGTTTTATTATGAAAAGAAACGTTCTGGTCAAAATGGGAAGTCTAAAATCAAATATCCCAAAATTTACATGAAACAACGTAAATATGATTTGGATGTTTCCTTTGAAATGGCGGGAAACAAATTCCAAGAGAAGTTTAAAAAGATGGGTGGCGAACTAGAAACATCTTTCTTTATGGACTATATGGAAACATCAGATGAAAAGAAGTTTAAGACCTATACTATGGCATATTCTGCGTTCTTGAATCGTATTAATGTTCCAGATGTTGAGTATGTTGAGGGTAAAGGCTTAAAACTGATGGAAAACTTCTATTGGGATTTTGATTCTGATCCACACTTGATTGTTGCAGGTGGTACTGGTGGTGGTAAAACAGTATTGCTTCGTTCTTTAATTTTAGGTTTGGCAAAGATTGGTGTAGTTGATATTTGTGATCCTAAATATGCCGATTTTGTGACTATGGCAGAATTAAAAGCGTTTAAAGGGCGTATCGCTTTCACGACAGAGGAAATTGTAGAACAATTTGAAAAAGCCTATGTTGAAATGATGGAACGTTATCGTATCATGAACGAAAAACGTAAAGAACTGAAACAAAAAGACTTAGGAAAATATCGTGAGTATGGTATGAAACCTTATTTTTTAGTCTGTGATGAGTTCAATGCGTTAATGTCTGTGATTAGTGCTGATTTTAAGCTTGCTAAACGTTTTGACAACGCCTTAACACAATTAATTTTAAAAGGGCGTCAAGCAGGCGTGAATGTTATTTTGGCTATGCAAAAACCGTCAAGAGAAGATTTATCTTCTAAAATGCAAGCTAACATGAATATGCGGTTATCTGTTGGTCGTTTAGATGAGTACGGTTATGATACTATGTTTGGTGAAATTAACCGTACAAAAGAATTTAAGTATATTAAACGTTTGATGGGTAAACGGGTCTATGGTCGTGGTTATGGTGCGGTTAATGGTGAAGTTGCTCGTGAGTTTTATAGTCCTAATATGGATAAAAAACTTGTATTTTATGATGAGTTCGCTAAACTTGAACGTATTCCAGACCCATATAGTTATGTTGAAAATCCTAATGTATCACCTGATATTATTAATAATAAAGAAGTGCAGGAAGTTTCAGATATAGCGACAGGTGACGGACAATTTGATAGTCAGTTGGGTGTCAATACTGATACTGTAGAAGTTAAGTATAGTATGAAAGAGGTTGCTGATTTCGTTGGTGGCACACGTCCACAAATTTTTAAGTTGTTGAAACTTATTGTTGATGAGGGCTATACGACCTTTGAAACTGATGAAAATAATAAGTGGCTTCTTTCAGAATCTGATATGTCTATGGTAAAAGAACTTTTTGATTTTAGAGAAAAGAATAGTTTAACTTGGACTAATACTGTTGAACAGTATTTTTCTAAGGCAGAATAGGGTGAGGATTATCCTTGCCTTTTTTTCAGAAAGTGATAGCTCGATAGCTTGTCAGCACGGGCTTTGCCCGTGCGGTTGACAAGCGGTCGTCGAGCGGTCGTCGCTTTCTGAAAAAAAGGTTTTACCCCCCTATTACTAATAGGGGGGTTATAAAGGAGTAAAACCTTTAAACCTTACAGCCCCATGCTTTCAGCTAAGGCAGTAAAAAGTCCATAATTTCAAAAAATGATATTTATACAATATAAAATGTATAAAATGACTAAAAGAAGAGGAGTTATGAATAAAAATGCAAAAAGAGATGACAGTTACTGAATTAAAATCAATTCGGCGCGATTTGGAATTGAATCAACGTCAAATGGCTGGTTTATTGGATATTAACTATTCGACTTATAAGAATTATGAGCAAGGTAAGGCAAAGATACCTGAAAAGGTGCTTACTAGATTTTATGAGGTGATGTCTCGAAAAAGTCAATATAAGTTTGAGGTTTCGATTGACTGGTTGAAAATAAGGTTTAAAACATTGGACTATCAAAAGGTGATTGATGAAGTATTGCGATTGAAAATTACAGATTTTTTTGATAGTACTCAAACGTTTTATGGTTATGAAGATATGATAACGTTTGGGACTATTCGTGTGTTGTTTTCACATAATGCTAAAAAACATGAGGAGGGAACATTGATTGAATTTTCAGGTTCTGCTTGTCGTGAATTTGAATCACTTTTGTTGAAACAAAAGCGAACGTGGGAAGACTTTATACGTGATTGTTTTATATTTGCGGAAAAATACCGTGATAATAGAGATTTAGATGATTTTTTAGCTTTTACTCGTGCTGATATTGCTCTTGATGAGCTTTACAATCCTGATAAGGGGAATATTGATTTGAAAGATTTGAAAGCTCGGCTAGAGGATGAAAAAATCATTGTTAAAAATGTTGATAAGATTTCGTTTGATGATACTTTAAAACGTGTCAAAGGACGTTTTAAGAAGTCTGGTTTAACGATTTATTTTGGTAGTCGTCAAAGTGATGTATTTATTCGTTTTTATCAGAAAGATTATGAACAAGCTTTAAAACGTGATGTCTCTGTTGATTATGTTCGTGAGGTTTTAGGACTAAAAAATCGTTATGAAATTGAATTGCATAAGAAAAGGTCTTTTCAAGTGTTAATGGATTTTGCGAATGGCGACGACCTTGGTGTTATTGCTAGTCAAATTTTAACGAATTATTTTATTGTTTATGATTGGGATGACCATTTAGACGTTCAATGGTTGGATTTGGTTGGTTTTTACGGTGGTTATCGTTTTGTGATGAAGCCACGAAGTGTTGATTATTCTCGTAGTAAGAAATGGATGGAGAAAAATGGCGGACGTTTATTATTGACTATGGGCTTTGAAAGTGTTTTAAAAAATCGTGACTTAATCGGTGAAATTGTGTTAGCGTCAGAAGCCAATGAAAAGTATGAGAAGATTATGCGTGGTATGGCTGAACGTTATCATGTGAGCTATGAGGAGGTGATGGAACGTGTTAAAGGACGTTATGAACAAGGCTGGTAATTTTATTCGAGACTTACCTGATTATTTTACAGAGATGTACGTTGATGTTCTAGATGACCGCTTTGAAGATATTAAAGAATTAGTAGAACATTGGGGTATTCTTTATTGCGGTGAGCCTAAAATTGATGATAGGCAAGTTACGGATTTTATGAAAAAACGTAAAGTTGAGAATTATAAAACTGCTGAACGTATTTTATATCGTCGTGGACGGATTGCGTTAAGGCAACCGTTTTTTGATGAGATGAGAAAAAAGAAAATAGGACGGATGTCACAAAATGTGCAATTAGCTTGCGAAATTTTATATCGGTCAGGCTTAATTGAAGTGGCGATTTAAAAGAAGAGGTGTTTAGAGAATGAAAAATACTAATAATGAACAAGAAAAGATGACATTGAAAGGCTGACTGTATTTTGGACTATTCTTGGCTCTCTATTGTTTGATTGTTGCTGTTGCTTATGCTTTGACACAAATAATATTTGGCGGTTGGTTGTTTGAAGTTTTGGTTTAGTAAAAAGAAAAGGAATATAATGAGTGCTTTATTGAGAGCTTATTTTGATTGGAGAAAAGGTATGTGGAATCAAGACGTTTTTATAGAAAATTTAAAATGGTTACGTAAAATAAATCGCTTTACACAACAGCAAATAGCAGATGAAGTAAACGTCAATCGTGTAACGTATACAAATTGGGAAAAGGGTAAAAGAGAACCTAACTTCGAAAATTTGATAAAGCTAGCAGAAGTTTTTAATGTCAGTGTGGATAAGTTACTTGGTGTTAAGATTGAAAATAATCAAACTGCAATTGGCATGTTTGAGTTGCTAGAAGAATATTTGGATGACCAGTGTGATAATATCAGTTTTTTAGAAAGTGACTATAGGGCTGGTTATGATCAAGCGCTTGGAGATGTTTCTGAATTTGTTTCGGATTTAGCTAGTGAGGATTTTTCGGCTCAAGATATGTATGATGAATATAGTCGTCGTTGATAGTAAGTAAAAGGAAAATTGACAATGAATTTGTTATTAATAGTTGAACGTATTCGTTTGCCACCAATCTATTTTTTGTAGGTTGTTTTTTTGTTTGTCAAAACGAAAGTAGGTGATTCAATGATTCGTCAAATGGCAGAAGTAGAACTTGAAAATGGTAAAGTTTTTGAGTTTGACCTTAATAAATGTAAACGTATTGAAACAGATGAAGCTATTCGTTATGAATATGAAGATGATGAAGAATCTCATAGAGTATGTATTCTTAAAAATCGTATTGTTTCAATTTCAGAGTATACAGTATAAGTTTAATAGAGTTGCTTTTTTATAAGTAATAGAAAAATTGAGAGGTAATTTAAAATGGCAGTAACACAAGAAGAAAAACAAGCAGAAATTAAAAAATTAAAAAATGTCGTCCATAATATGGGTGAAAATTTATCAAATAACAACTTTGAAGAAGCTTTCCAGCTTGCAAATGAGTTGAAAACAATCTTAGAGGGTGAAATTCTCCAAGAATTAACCATGAAAGAAGCTAACGAGTTGCATATTGAGGATATTAAAAAAACACTCAATCGCTACTGGTATAATAATCGTCAAATGCGTATGTTTGCTGGTGGTTTGCGTAAAAATGGTGCGACCTTGATGGATTTAGTTAATTAAAATCAAAAATAGAAATAGGGCGGTTAGTTAGTCTAATCGCCTTTTTGTTTGGTGGAGGATAATGTATGTTAAAGACAATGGTTAGAAATTTACATGATAACAATGAAAAATTAGTAGCGTTGCCATGTAGTTTTGAAAAAGCAAAAGGAATATTTGAGGAACAATTTGGTTCTTGTAATGTACGAAGTGAAGAAGATTTTCAATGTGTAGGTTTATATAGTGATATGTATCTTGATGATGCTTGTTGGATTGGTTTAGATACGGCTAATGTTACGGCAAGGTTATTTGAGCGTTTTGAAGCTGAATATACGGAGCGAGAACTTAAAGCATTTTTTGAACTTTACACTTATACTGACTTAATTATGATTGCTGATGGTTCAGTTGTTATCTATAACTCAAAAGAGGAGTATTTGCAGTCCGTTTATGAATTATATGGTTTAACGGATACAAAATTCTTGTGGACTACCGTTGATGTCTTTTTAGATGATGATTATGTGCTTAGTCAGATAGAGTTAACCGGTAATCTTTTTCAGGCAAGCAATGGCTGTATTATTGAAGCTTTTTAAAGTGGAGGTTTAATTATGGCAATAGTAAAGTTAGATATTAAATACATTAATGAATTTAGGAATGACGATTATCTTTTAGGTGATTTTAATTTGTCTGAAGATAGTTTAGAAAAGCTTGCTAATGTTTTAAGAATGGAAGATGTTGCTGAAGCGGAACAATGGTTTTTAGACAATTATGAGGAACAAAATCGTAAGATTGAAGCTTATGAATTTTTTAATTCTACTATTAGCAGACGTGATATTCATGTTGATTATGAAAGTGAGTTAGTGGCTAATTTTAAGAAAACTACTTTTGTAGCTCCTGTTTTCTTTATGTCAGATGAAAATTATAAAAATGTTGAAGCTAAGCAATATTTGAATGGTGAAAATTATGATTAGAGCATTGATTAGAAATCCAAACACAGGTCAGCGCCGTTGGTTTGTTTTCCCTTTGTATTTTGGGAAATTAATGGCAATTGGTTGTTCAGGTAATCTCAATAATACCGTTGAGGTTGTGGAAGTTGATGGTACTTCTAAATTTGGAACTGGTTATTACACCGTTGAAGAATTAGAAACATTGAATCAAATAGCAGAGGGGTATTATTAATAGCAATCACTTGCTTTTTTTGGAAGCGTACGCTATAATGTACGTATAAAGAGGTGATAATATGTTAAATACAACTGTTACAAATTTCAGAAAAGATATTTACAATTTGTTAGAACAAACCATTAAGTTTAATGAACCTGTTAACGTGTCTACTAAAAATGGTAATGCGGTTGTTTTAAGTGAGGAAGAGTATAACGGAATGCTTGAAACATTGTACTTATATTCATTTCCTGAACTTAAAGAACAACTTAAAGAAGATATGAACGCACCATTGATTGAGTTTGTTTCAGAAGATGAGGTAGACTGGTGACTTATCAAATTGTTTATTCTAAAACGGCTGTGTCCCAGATTAAATATTTGAAAGCTTCTAAATTAGATAAAAAAGCTAAAAATTTGATTGAGTTGATTAAAGAAAATCCTTATCAAACACCACCAACTTATGAAAAGTTACAAGGTGATTTATTTGGTCTTTATTCCCGTCGAATTAATATCAAACATAGATTAGTTTATCAAGTTTTGGAAGATGAAAAAGTTATTAAAATATTGAGTATGTGGACACACTATGAAAAAGGATTAAGGTAGTCGTTTGACTACCTTTTTTGTTTGATAAAAAATGGAGGAAAGATGAAACAACCACTATACATATTGATGGTCTTTATTTTATATTGTTGGAGTGCTGGAAGTATTATTGATATTTATTCGAGACGACATGAAGTTGAAAAAGGAACATATCAGTCTTATCTTGATATGTTAAAACTATTTCGACATGAATCCATCAGAACAAAATTTTATACAGATTTTTATTTGGTTAATTTAATTCATTTAATAACGGAACTTTATTTTTGTTATTTATTAATGAAATGATTATAAAGGGATATTTTTTTATTTTTAGATTTAAGAAAATTAGCTAAATAATCCATGATTGATCTTAAAGTTCCGACAAAGATAAGGCAGTGAAATATAATTATAGCTATAATACATCCGTTGATTATCCAGTTGTTAGGGTGAAAAATAGTTTGCCAAGGGATTTTAGAATGATTTTCAATTACAAAAATCAAAAGTATACAAGTATAGATATTACATAAAGAGTAAATAACATTTTGAGTAGTAGTGTCAGTATTTATTAGTCCAAAATTGGAAATAACAAAGGTTACAACTGTCAGTACGCAAATAACTTGGTAGTAAAGTAAGTAGTCTTTAGTTTCAAAAGGTAATTTAGGTAGATAAATGGTTAATTTATTTACTAATTTCATAAAATCAGTTGGGATAATTAAATAAGTAAAAACAATGATATACATACTATAGTTCAGATTTAAGACAGAATTTCCTAGTTCTTCGTTAAATTTTGTAATAGTTGAAAACATAATGGTTGCCTTTCGTTTTTTACTTTATCATATCATAATTTAAAGGAGGTCTGTATGATAGCAAATATCAGAATACGTGATTCAGGTCAGAGTAAGTTGTTGTGTCAGTTAGATTTAATGCGTTTTTCGGAGGAACAGGTACGAGAACGTATGCGTGAACGAGGTATTAGAGATGATACCTTTTTTGTTTGTGGTTTTGTTGATTGGGGTGTGGATACTCAAATGGGTTTAAGTGAAGCTTATGGTCTAAAAAAATGTATTCAAGAGTTTTATCATGGTGATGAATCCATTGTTATTCATCTTTTAAAAAAACATGTTGATGTGAAATATATCGTTTCCCATTATTATCGCTTTATCTCAAAAGATGAGTATGACACAGCCCTTTATTTGTTAGAACATACTAATATTAGTCAATTTATGTTAGCGAAAGCTCTTGATGATGGTATTTTAGTTTCTAACGAAAAAGGTTTTTATCTTGCAGATACTAAATTTTAGGGAAAGGAGTAAGTTAAATTGAAATTAAAAGGGGGTGTTATTACCCAGATTAAAGTATTTTTAATGAAATTTTCAAAAAAAGAAAAGCAAGGCAAACAACCAAAGGTTAAAGAGCTATCCAAAAGGACTGCTAATATCATGACTTATGGTTTTTTACTTTTCTTTGTGTTTATTGGTTTTATTGGTTTAGTAAGAGCAATCTCATTATCTAGTCAAGTAAATTCATTGAAAAATAAGGTGGCTGATTTTGAAACGACTTTAACGGATAGTGCTAATCAGACCTCAACATTAGACGTGTCACGTGTTCAATATTACATGGCTAATTTTATCTATACGTATATTAATTATGATAAAGAATCTGCCGAGGAACGTGAACAGACTTTGCAAGACTATTATGCTTTTGATTTTTCGACTTATACGGAAGAATTGAACGAGACACGAACGTTAAAATCACAGCGTGTTATTAGTGTTGAGGAATATAAGTCTTATGATTTAGCAATTGTAAAAGTTGGTTATGAAGTTAGTGGCAACAGTTATGTCATGAACTTAGCTGTTCCTTTTAAGATTAAAGATGGTTTGCTGACAATTGTTAGCCCACCTTACAGCTTGGCTGATGACCTTTATCAAGGTGATTCTAAATCGTTTGAGAAAAATGATTCATCTGATTTGGTGAAGTTATCATCTAGTGAAATAGATTCAATCAAAGACTTTTTGGAAGTATTCTTTGATAAATACGCTTCAAGTGATGAAACAGACCTAAAATTGGTAATGAAAGAACCAGTTTTAATGGGTGGTTCGTATCAAGTCGATATGATTGATGATTCTACAGCTCTCTTTTATGAGGGTGATGATGGTCAAAAGGTTGTTCAAGTGTCTGTAACGTTTACAGATAAAAATACAACTGATAAACATACTGAAAATTTCACTTTGTATTTATCCCAATCAAATAATGGTTGGGTTGTTGAAAAGTTATATAACTATTTTAAAAATTAAGGAGTAATAATTTATGGATATTTCAAATTTACGTTCGTTTATGTCAGGTGACGCAATCTACCTTTTGAGTTTTGTTTGTGGAGGTCTTATTTTCAAATATTGGAAATCTGGTGAGATGCTTAAGATTTTTACTACACTTATCATTTATGCCATTATTGCAGTATTGCTTAAAGGTAATCAAATGCTTAGCTTCCTTTCAGGTATTTTGAAATGGTTCGGTATCGATTCAGGTTTATAAATTATGGAAGAAGAACAATTGTTTGATTACAGTAGGGGGATTAATGCACCCTACTGGATACAGGAAATTAAATCACCGAAAGGAAAGCGTATTTGGTATTTTTCAACGCCAATGCAAGTTTCCTTTTTTGTTGTCTTTTTCTTAGTTTTGATTGTGATGTTTCAATTCTTATCGCCGTTACTGTCTTGGCTAGCGTCGCATACGCATTCGATCTCTAGTTTGCTTTATGCTGTTGTGCCTTATAAAATCGCAAAATATTATACGGAGACAGAACCAGAGGGAAAGAAAATGCACGTTTTCATTGCTGACTGGTTGAAATATTGGTTTGAATTTAGATTAGATAAGCGATCCATTTATCAAGGTGAGCGAGTTGATATGGAAAAAGAGTTTGTTTTTGAGAAAACTCATTTGTAAAAATGTAAGAGCCTTGACCATTTAAAATCAAGGCTTTATTTTTTAGTATAGGTGTATGAATGTTTGGAATTATAGTTTTTCTCATTGTAGGTACTATTCTTTTTGCGATAAATATTTTGATACCATTAATAAGCATTTATCGAAAGCAGAAACAATATCAAAAATTAGTTAAAGATAGAGATAAAGGTAGTTTACTTTATCAACGTATTGTAATTGTTCCGATTGTAGAGTTTAAAGATGATTTAAAAGAAATAGTGAAATTCTTTCTATTATATATTATTTTTTTAGTGTTATTCATGCTTTTAGTTATGTCAGAAGCGTCTTGAGCTTTTATAAGTTCTTTTAGGGAATTTTCGATTATAGTGATGGTTATTTTCTCTTTTTGTTCCTTTTAATATATATTTTTTAGGTTTAGTGTTAGCTTCACCTAATATTTTAGAAGTAAAGCTAGTGGTAAAGTTGTTTTGAATAAGAACAAAGGTAGCTAAGATACCAGTAATAATGTTAAATTGTTCCATTGAGAAACTGATTAACAAAAAAACCATAGCTGAAAAAGTGATACCATTAGTAAGAAATAGTTGATTAGGGTGTTTTAAAAATAAATTAATAGCCCAATTGAGTAAACTTAGAAAAAAGATTAATACACTTGTTATAAAGAGACCTTCGCCTATGTTTTTTAAAGAAAAATCTTTTAGAGAAGCGAAGGCATTTGTAGTAGAAGCTAACCAGATAGCGTTTAAAAAAATATAGAATAATCGCAAACAAAGAAGTAGAAGTACAATGTTTGAAAGAAAATTTAATTGTTTTTGATACATTTTAAATATTTTTTTCATAATAATTTATCTCCTGAAAATAGTTTATGGATATATTTTATCATGGAAATATTTTTAGTAAATAAAGTTGTAAAAGTGTCAGCCTTGATTTTAAACGGTCAAGGCTTTTTAGTTTTAAAAAATAAAGGGGGTAACTAAAAAATGGTAAAGCGTTTGGAATATCCGATAGCAAAGACTGATGGAAATATGGCTTTACGTAAGGACGGTGTTGTCACGGCTTTTTATCGAATTCCTAACACACCAATAACCATTACAGATACGGATAAAAAGAAAAAACATAAGATAACAGTTTCACAGGTGGTTAAGAAGCTAGCAAAATATAAATATTTTGAAGTTTCTTTGATTCCCAAGGACTATCTATTAGAAGAAAAAATGCGAGATTTTTCAGATGATTTAGCTGATGATTCAAAAGTATTAGGTGAACAACTACTTGATAGAACTGTTGGACTATTGACTAAAGAGATGGAAATTCCTTACGAGTACGAATGGATAGTCGGTATTAATATTGAAAAAACGATAGTTAAAAATAATTTAACTGAAGCTGTTACGAATCAATTATCAGAAATAGCGGAAAATATTGCTAGCTTTTTAGGTTTTGAAGTTGAGACGCTAGCGAATTGGTGTGAAGATTATCAAGAGATTGAATCCATTATCTATCGCCTATTATCACCGTTAAAAGCAAAACGATTAACAGATGAAGAATTGTTCTACTATCAACGCTATCAGTTCTTAACTTATATTCCTCACTTGAGAGAAGATGTCATTGCCAATCGTGCTTTGGAAAACGTTACAGATACTGTGATTACTGTTGTTGAGGAGGGGATTTTAAAGCTATCTAGTATTTATGGCACTTCTTACCTTTCTATTTTGCCAATTGGTCGTTACTCAACGATTTTTAATGGTTTTCATTTAGGTGAGTTGCTTCAACGATTAAGTTTTCCTGTTTGGTTGAAAATGAAAGCAGAGTTTATTGATAAGTCTGGTTTAAACGGTCAAATGGGGCGGTCGAATAGTCGTTATCGTAATATTATGAATGAAGCGGCTAGTACGGATACGGTACAGCAAGATGATATTTTAATGGGTGCTTATTCGTTGAAAGACTTGATGAAAAAAGTTGGGAACAAAGAAGAATTGATACGTTTTGGAGCCTATATCACAGTAGCTGGTTCAAGTGTTAAACAGTTGAAGCAACGTCGTCAATCGTTACTTTCTTACTTCCAAGATATGAGTGTTAGTCTGCATGAGGCAGTTCATGATACGCCTTACCTTTTCCAAAGTTTGCTTTACGGTCAAGATTTGCAAGTTACTACTCGTAAATGGAATCATTTAGTCACTTGTAAAGGCTTTGCGGAGCTGATGTTATTTACGAATACACGTTCAGGTAACCGTATTGGTTGGTATATTGGACGAGTAGATAATCGGCTGACTGCTTGGGATAATATTGATGAAGCGGTTCAAGGTTCGAAGAACTTAGTTCTCTTTAATGCAACTGTCGCAAATAAAGAGGATATTGCTGGTAAAGTGACAAAAAATCCACACTTTATTATCACAGGTGCGACAGGTAATGGGAAGTCTTATCTTGCTCAATTACTTTTCTTGTTGACAAGTCAACAAAATGTGAGAATTTTGTACATTGACCCAAAACGTGAACTTCGTGAGCATTATCAAAAGGTGATTAGTCAACCTGATTTTGCAAGACGTTTTCCAGAGCGTAAGAAGCAAATTGAGAATATCAATTTTGTGACCCTTGATGCTACTCTTGAATCGAATCATGGGGTACTTGACCCAATTGTGATTTTGGAAAAAGAAAATGCGCAAGCAACAGCTAAAAATATGTTGCTTTACTTGTTACGTCAAGCGACACAGGTTGAACTTACTCAAACAACGTCGTTGACAAATGCGATTACAACGGTTTTAGAACGACGTGAAGCTGGTGAAACAGTTGGTTTCAATCATGTGATTGATTTACTTTGTCAAGACGAGGATAAAAAGGTTGTTGAAGTTGGTGAGTATTTTAAAGCCATTATTCGTAATTCAATCTTAGAGTTAGCTTTTTCGGACGGCAATGTTAAAGGGCTTTCTTATGATGAACGAGTGACTGTTTTAGAGATTGCGGATTTGTCATTGCCAAAAGATGGTGTGGAAGATATTTCAGACCATGAAGCAAATTCAATTTGCTTGATGTTTGCACTAGGTGCGTTTTGTAAACATTTTGGTGAACGTAATGATGATGAAACACTTGAAATCTTTGATGAAGCATGGATTTTAATGCAGTCATCAGAGGGAAAAGCGGTTATTAAGTCTATGCGTCGTGTTGGACGGTCTAAATATAACACGCTTGGCTTGGTTACTCAATCTGTTCATGATGCTGAAAATGAAGAAGATTCTACTGGTTTTGGAACAATCTTTGCCTTTTACGAAAAATCAGAACGAAAAGATATTCTGAAACATGTAGGCTTAGAAGTGACTGAAAAAAATCTAGAATGGCTGGATAATATGATTTCAGGACAATGTCTTTATTATGATGTTTATGGCAATTTGAACATGATTTCAGTCCATAATCTCTTTGAAGATATTGACCCATTCTTAAAACCAATGAAACAAACAACGTCAAGTGTACTAGAAAATAAATACGCAAGCTAGTTAGGAGGTGCAAATGAGTTCTGAAGATTCAACAAGTATTTTAGTTAATTTATATAATAAGATAACTGGTGTTTCGATTTTTGACTTAAAAGCCTATATGGAAGAAACAAATTCTGTTATGACGAATGTTTATTCTGTTTTAACGGAAGTATTTGTCAATGGTCCATTTATGATTTTAGATTTGATTGTTGGCTTTGTTTCGTTAATTCTTCGCTTTTTTGAAAATTTTGATTTGTATGATGCCTATAAAAATACTGTTTACGACACCTCTAAAACCTTGTGGAATGGCTTATCAGGTTTAGGGGATTATAACCATTCTCTTTTGTATCTTGTGATAGCCGTAACGGCTTTTAGTATCTTTATTGGCTATACTTTTTCAAGAGGTGATGTTGGACGACGATTATTGCATTTGTTTGCGGTGATTATGCTTGGTTTGGGTTATTTTGGTACTATGAAAAATACATCAGGTGGGATTTATGTCTTAGATACGATTCACAATGTGGCAACCTCTGCTAGCACGACGATTTCTAATATAAGTATTGTCAATCCTGAAAATGGTAATAATACAATCAGTTCAAAAACATCTGTTGCGGATAATTACATTGCGAGAACGGCTTACGCAACTTATGTGTATGTCAATACAGGTCGCTTAGATGGTAAATATATAAACAACCAAACAGGTAAACCAGAAGATTTTGATGATTCAAAGGTTCTAGGCTCTGTTAGCAATATCACGGGTAAATTTCAAAAAGCGGATATGAGTAAAAAAAGTGATTATTTGGATGAACTAGGAGATGACGCTTTAAAGGGAAAAGAGAAAAATCGTTGGGTTTCAGCCGTTGGTGATTACATTTTTATTAAAGGTCTCTATGTGGTTTTAAAAATTGGTGAAGCTGTTATTTTAGGCATACCGCTAATTTTGATTCAAATCATGTCTTTTGTCGCACAATTATTAGTGATTTTCTTGATGATTGCTTTTCCACTAGCCTTAATTGTGTCACTAGCACCTCGTATGCAAGATGTGATTTTTAATACCATTAAACTAATGTTAGGGGCTAGTTTTTTTCCAGTATTGACCGGTTTTTTAACCTTAATGGTCTTTTACATCGAAGCTATTATTAATGTTTTTGTGTCAAGCGGTTTTAATAGTTTGTCTGAACAAGATTTAGTTAGCTTTAGTGATTTTCAACCTGTTTTTGAGTTAGTGATTTCAACAGTCGTACAAGCCATTGTATTTGTGGCAATTTGGAAGAATAAAGAAAAGGTCTTAACCTTTATTTTGGGTCATAATCAAGCAAATAGCGTTGCTAGACTTGCGGACGGTGTTGTCAATGCGCCTAGTCAATTTCGTGAGTCAGGTCAAAATATGTATGACAAAGCGAGTGATATGGCGACAATGGGAATGCTTGCAACTGGTGCAGGCGCAGGTTTAGCCTTAACCGCTAAAGATGGTTTGGAAAAAGCTTTTTCCAAATTTAAACCAGATTATGGTGAGGTAACACCTGATTCAGCGGACAATCCTGATTATGATGACCAGTTTGAGGATATGAACAATCCGTCGTATGGTGATGATGATTTACCAGATGACCTTAAACAGTATGAGCTTGACCCTGACATGGCAGATGTTCCACTATATGAAGATGACAGCGTTGATTATGATGGTGTTTATCAAGAAAACTTATCTGATGATAATGAAAATATTTCTATTGAAGATTTTGAGCAAGATTTGTCAAGTGAAGAAGTCATTGACTATCATCAACAAGCAGATAATGCTCAAATTGATAAAGCAATTGAAGATTATTCCACTAACGACTTTTTAACCGATTCGGCGATTGAAGAGGTAGAAGTTCCTCAAACAGAATCACCTTTAAAAACTTCTGAAAGCTTACCGAATGATTATCGGACGTATCGTAAGCAAGCTAAGGCTGATAAATTGGAAGATGAGTTATTGCAGTATCAATTTAGTGAGGATCTAGGGCAGTTAGAAACAGATCAATCAGCTTTTAAACGTGGCTTGGCTAAAACAACGACTAAAAATAGACAATATCGTATGAATAAAAAACGAATGTCTGATATTGAACAGCGATTAGCAGAATTGCGAGGTGAATAAGATGAAAAAACGACGCTTGGGCTGTCTCTTTTCTCTTTTATTATTACCTTTCTTTATTACAATCGTTGTTATTATTGCTGTGTTTGCTGGTGCAGATGAAAGTTGTGATGTTTCTTCTGGGTCAACATCTGGAGCGACCGTTAGTACGGTAGTTTCGGATACGGATTGGACGCATGAGGGCTCAACCGCTTATAATAACGCAAAATTAGTCTTTGATTCTTGGGTTTCAAAAGGTTTGAGTGGTGCTTCTGCTTCAGGGATTGTTGGCTGGGTTAATTCTGAGGGTGGTTTTGCCCTTGTTGACCGTGCTGAGGGTCACTATGGCACAGACGAGTTAACAAATGGACTATCTGCTGGTGTTATTCCAAGCGGTGGTTCTGGTTACTCTGTCGGTGGCGGTGGCATTTATCAATTCACACCTTATACAAAGTTTGCGGAAGCTGGCGATAGTAAATGGCTTGATGTTGACGCTCAAAATACATTTGTTGCAAAAGCGATTTTGTCTGGTGATTGGAACGCTTCTATGGATTTAACAGGTGGTAATCATTCGTTTCAACAAATGGCACAAATGACTGATCCACAACAAGCAACCTTAGTTTGGCAAGCTTACGAGCGTGGTAACACGGCTCATATTAATCAATCTCAAAAGCAAGCTGATGCTCAAAAAGCTTATGATATGTTTAATGGCGCTTCTTACAGCTATGATGACAGTAAGTTTAGCGAAGCATTTGGCACAAGTTCAAGTGATTCTAGCTCTAATTCAGATTATAAAGTTTCTTCTGTTAGTACTAAAAACTGTTCCTCATCTTCTGGTGGCGGTACAGGGTCTTGGTCAACTGATGGAGGTACGGTTTCTTACAGTGCTTATAACGCTTGGAAGCGAGATGATTTACCAGATGACCTTAAACAATATGCGCTTGACCCTGCAAGTGTAGGTTTAGGTTTTAAAGATAGTACAGGTTGGAATGCGATTGCCTATTCAGGCGGTCAATGTACTGATTTTTCCGCAAGTCTTATGTATGCCTTGTGGGAAAAAGATGGTGAGCATGTATCAATGACGCTAGGCAATGGTCAAGACATAGCGAAAAACTGGGCTAGTCGTTTTCTTGATAAAGTGAGTACAAGACCAACAGCGGGTGCAGTTTTTAGTCAAACGCCAAGCTCTGCTGGGAATGATGTCGGACATACAGGAGTGGTTAGTCATGTTTTTGCGAATGGCGATATTTTAGTCGTTGAACAAAATTATGCTGATTTCTCTGGTGAGAACGGTGGTTTTGGAAAATACACTTGGTCTTATCGTTATGTTCCAACTTCTCAATATGCTTCTGGTTGGAGTTTCTACGACCCAAGCAATGCAGGTTATAGCATTGTTTCTAATGCGTCATCAGTTAGTTAGAAGTTTAATAGAAAGGAAAAAAATCCCTTGTAAATGACAAAGGATTTATGGAATAGGTAATGAAGTTTTAGGTTAGGTATGATATAATATTTAATGCAGAAAAGTTAAGATGGTGGCTACTCATTCTGAAAGGGTGGTGATGCCTATGGGCAATTCATCAAAATCTGACAGAAAGGAGGAAGCCTAAACTTGTCAATGTTCGAAGTATTGACGCTTTTATTTGTAGCTGGTAACTTTGTTATCACTCTAATAAAACTCATACTAGAACTAATCAAAACGACAAAAAAATAACCGTCTATAACTTTGACGAGTCAACGGTTATTTTTTAAATAATCTAAAACAAGTCACCGTCTTAAACGGTTCTGCATTGGGTAGTTGTTTCCAGCAACTGCCCTTTTTCTATTCTCATTATATCTCAACTAGAAAAAATAGTCAAATAAGTTGTATGTAATGGTTTGACTTGGGAGCTAAAACTTTAAAAGCTTTATTTTTAGACTTGGAGAAAGGATATGAAGAAAAAAATAATCATGCTACTAATGATATTGATTGGTTTCCTATTGGTGTTTAGTAAGCCAATCAGTCATTATATTATTGGGCTTAGGTCTAATGATTATCAAGTAAGCAGGGTTTCAAAAGTAACGATTGCGGAAAATGAAACAGCAGAAGCGACTTATGATTTTTCAAGTGTTCAGTCTGTTTCTATGAAAGCTTTATTAACCTCTGATGGAACAGATTTACCAGTTATTGGTGGCATTGCTATCCCTGATTTATCTATCAATCTTCCTATTTTTAAAGGCGTGGCGAATGATAATTTGCTTTATGGTGCAGGAACAATGAAAGATAATCAAGTTATGGGTGGTGAAAACAATTATGCTTTGGCTAGTCATCACGTTTTCGGCTTAACAGGGGCATCTCAAATGCTCTTCTCACCTTTAGAAAGGGCAAAAGTTGGTATGACAGTTTATTTAACAGATAAATCTATGGTTTATACTTACAAAGTTACGGAAATTGTATCTGTTAGTCCTGAACAAATAGAGGTTTTAGATGATGTTGCTGGGCAATCAACGTTAACGTTGGTAACTTGTGAGGATAAGGAAGCAACGAAACGTCTTATCGTTAAAGCAAGTTTGACTGATTCTAGGGCTTACAAAAAGGCAACAAAAGCCCAAGTAAAAGCTTTTAGCTATTCATATAATCAAATGCAATAGGAGTTTTAAAATGAAGAAAAAAGTTATTATCGGCTTACTAGTATTACTAGTAGGCTTGATTATTTTATCTGTTCGTTCGTGTCATAGGAATGAACAGTCACGGTCACCGTCCGAAAGTACAGATACGGTTACGCAACAGTCAACTAAGAAAAAATCATCTACAAGTCAGTCTGAAACAGTTTCAGCACAAGATGAAGCGACAGAAACGCTTGAAAAAGCAGATGAACCATTAGATGATGAAGCTATACAAAACGTGACCGCTTCGTTGACAGTTGCTTTTGATTACTTAACACAAGTTAATAATCAGTCTGATGTACAGGTGACTTATAAGGACAAGTTGTCTGTTACTAGTCAAGCAATGGCTCAAACCGTTGTGACTATGCTTAAAGCTGGTTATCAGCTTGATATTAGTACGTTAAAGGTCTATGCAAGTGATAGTGAAAATGTTTATCAATTTACCGTTGATTTAACGAAAGACGGTGTTGACAATCTTTCACTTGCAGGAAATTATGTTACAGGTACACAACAGTTGGAAATTGCCAGCTTGCATGGTATTCCAACAGGCATTCAATATTAAATTTAAGGAGAAAAAATAAATGAAAAAATCAAAAATTTTAACAATGGTTACACTATCAACGCTTGTTTTGGCACAAGCAGGAACAGTTTTTGCAGATGAGGTAGCAACGGATAATTCTGTAAATGATGTTGTATTATTATCTGGTGATAAGGTAGATGACACTATTGGAGATGTTGTGACACCACCGTCAACAGATGGTAATACAGGTAATGAGACAAAACCATCTGTTCCAAAGCCACCTACTACTGATGAAGTAGGTGGTACTGTTAAACCAGATGTACCAAATAATCCTGATGCAGGTGGAGATACGACAAAACCTAGCAAACCATCTCAACCATCAAATCCAGATGTACCAAATAAACCTGATACAGGTGGAGATACGACTAAACCTAGCAATCCATCGCAACCAACAAATCCAGATGTACCAAACAATCCTGATACAGGTGGAGATACGACTAAACCTAGTGAGCCATCTCAACCATCAAATCCACCAATCACGGATGATGCCGTCAACAAAGATGACCAAGGCAATATTACGATTAAACCACAAGTTGTTGCACCTAATCAAACTGTGATTGGGACTCAAAGCGGTCAGTTGCTAGTGCAAGATATTTCAGGGAATACTCGTTTGGCAGATGTGTCTGAATTTGGTGGTCAAAAAAATGATAATGGAACAGTATCTTTTAAGACCGCAGATGGAAAAACAGTAACACTACCTGAAACAGGTGAAAGTACGCTTGCTGTGATTGTTGGTTTGTTAATTATTTTGGCAGGTTTTGGTCTAGGATTTAAAGACAAATTAAAAGCTTTGGTTGATAATATTAAAGCAAAATCTAAGAAGTAATAAATTGAGCCATGATTTTTAGTCATGGCTTTTATTATTTATGGAGTGGTATGATGATTGGTTTAAATCTCGGAGTTGTTGTTATAGCAGTTGTTTTAGGTTGGCTATATCTTTTTTTGCGATTGGTATTATATTTTTTGTTTAAGTTGTGTTTCTATTCTTTACCTATGAGATATTATGTAATACTATATTTTTCGACAATTTACTTGTTGTTTATAATCATAGGCATTTTTGGTAGATAAATTTAATGAAAAAATGTAAAATGGGTGGTGAATTTATTGAATATTATTTTATTTATTGTATTGGGAGTTACTATGTATTCAGTATTATATAATTTAGGATTAAAGGTTTATGATAATATCTATGGTAAAGCAATTTTAGGGATGCTTATTTTTCTTCCGATTGGAGTAATTAGCATGTTAACCATGGAATATAGTTTTTCTAGTTCTGGCTATTCGTTTTATAGTGAGTATTTGGTAGAATTATTAAATCTAATTGGGATAACTATTAAATTGACAGCGATATTAGATGTTATTTTGAATATATCCATGATTGTGATAGTATTTATTTTGTGTCTTTTTTGTTTTGGTAAAATTGTTAAAGTTATAAATATTGATGGTTTATATTATGATGAAAAAAATAAGGTGCTAGTTATTGATGGAGAAGCAGGTGCAAAAGTAAAATTACCGTTGTCTTCAATGAATATTCCTATTTTATTTTCAGTAACGTACATGGTGATTATTGAATTGTCTTATTATAATTGGTATTTATTTAGTCATCAATTCGGTAATGTATTGCAAAATATTATTATAGTTTTAATTATGTTTGTTGTTCTTGAATTTGTTATTATGATTCGTGAAATGATAGATTATATACAAGAATTATCAGTTCGTATGATTTTTCAAAATGCAGATGATTATTTATTGGTGAGAAACATATTTGAAGTTTATATTGAAGATGCTGAGGTTATTTTATCTTATACAGATATTGATTTATTAGTTAAACATTTTATAGAATTAGGAATTTTTCAATCTGCTTTTAAAATTGATTTTAATAGACCTGCAAGTGAATATTATCGTATAGATATAAATAAAAAGTTGCTTGAAATTTATAAAGAAGAAAAAGAAAGTTATTTAGAGCAGAATAAGTCATGATAAGTTATCATGGCTTTTGTTTTTTATAGAGGTGAGATATGTTAACTAAGGAAGAATTGTATGTTAAGTTAGTAATCTATTCGTTAGGGAGAAGTCGTGAGTTTATTCTTAGTCATTATGATGAAGAATTAGCTGAAAAAGTAACTGAAAAATATCCAGAAATTAAGACAATGTTAGAATTTACATTACTGACGATATTGCCTGAAATGGAGCTTAAGCTAAGTCAAGAAACAGAGACTTTATGTGATGAGCTGATGTTTTCAGTTGGGCGATTGCATAATGTGTTAGGAGAATACAATTTTGCAATTAAAGATATTCCCATTTGGATTAACAAATTTGAAAATGTACTTAAATCAAATCATTGATAGTGAAAATAATATTATTTTGATAGAGTAAGCAGACTTTGGGGAGGAATTAATGTTAGAATCAATAAAGGCGTTGTTTTTAACGTCAGAATCAAAGTATCGTGAAATAAGTGATGAAAAGGTAGAATCTTTAAATATAGCTGAACTAGATTTTTTTGCTAATTTTAGAGAAGATATTGAGTGTTTTAGAGATTTAATTGTCATAGCAGATACTCCTGAAATGGTGTCTATTATTGATGAGAGATTAAGTAAATCTAGATATGATTTTATTTTATCACAGAATAAAAGAATTATTGAGAGTTAATGCCATGATAAGTTATTATGGCTTTTTTTGTGTTTAGAAAGGTGTTAGTATTAGTGCCTGTTTTTTGTGTACAAAATGAGGTGAAGATGTATGAAAGAAAATATTAATAATTTTCCTGATGTGATGGTAAATAAACAGGAATTAATTGAAAAGTACTTTCCTTATTTTAAGGAAGGAACGTTGAATAAATATATTTTAAATATTGCTGATAATGAGCAATTTAAGCATGTGATATTGCGCCCATCAACTCGAATGACAATGATTAATGTTAGAGGATTTTATCTTTATTTGCGTTGGTGTGAAGAGCGGAGATTTAAATGATATAATGTAAGCATTGATTAAAGATATGCTTGCTATTGTTAAGATAGGAGGTCATATGTTTTATAAGGAATTGGATAATGGTAAATATCGCTATTATCAGAAATATTGGAATATAAGAGAGGAGCGGTGGCTACAAGTTTCTGTCACGTTAAAATCTAAAACACGGGCTGTACAGGCAGAAGCAAAACGAATTTTAGAAGATAAAATTAGTAAGAAAAATAGTGTTCATTCATTACAGGCTGAAACTGTCAAAGAGTTGTATGAGCAATGGCTAGTCATTCGCCGAATGGAAGTGAAAGCTAGTACATTACGAACACAAATGGGGATAATGAATAGTTTTATAAAAGTTTTTGGTAATGAAAAATTAACTAAGATTAAATCGTCTGCTTTACAAACATATTTATTAGCTAAAGATTGGTCATATGGCTATCGGAATTTAGTTAGGGTTTATTTATCATCTCTTTTTGATTATGCTAAAACAGTTGGTTATCTTGTAGATAATCCAATGGATAGAGTTGTTTTGCCGAAACATAAGGTAACACAAGAAGAAATTGAATTAAAGAGAGAGCATTATTTATCAAGGAATCAAATAAGACTTTATTTGGACGTACTTAATAAAAAGGGAACAAATCCAATATTTAATATATTAGTTGAATTTTTGTATTTAACAGGTTTACGTGCTGGTGAAGCGCAAGCGTTAATGTGGTCGGATATTAATTTTGATACTAGAATGTTGACAGTAAGACATACTGTTCAAAGAGCAAGTAAGAAATCAGATTATCAGATTACAACACCGAAAACAATTCATTCTTATCGAAAAGTTTACTTTAATAGTAGAGTAGTAGAGTTATTGGATGAATTAAAATGTTTGACATCTGTTGTAAGTGATAAAGATTTGGTTTTTACAGATGGTCATGGAGACTTTTTTCTTTTGAATGCTTTTAATTTATATATTCAATACCATTTTGATAATCTCAAAATTGGTAAATCAGATAATTTTAAACTAACTAGTCATGTTTTTAGACATTCCCATATCAGTTTGTTAGCGGAGTTGGGTTTTCATATTCGTGAAATTATGGAACGTGTTGGGCATAGCGATGAAAAGACAACAATTCAAATTTATACTCATGTGACAGAAAAAATGAAACAAGATAGTTTTGAAAAGTTAGAATCTGTTTTAATATAAGTAACCAAAAACTAACCAAAAATTGAATAAATAAGTAAAAATAAGTGGTAGGTAGTTGTTGATGATAAATTGTAGAACATTGTGAAGTAGTAGTAAATAATAGTATTTAGCAATAAGTGTCTTTGAAAAAACATGTTAGATGGTATAATAGAGCTATGGATATTTGGACACGTTTGGGACGTTATGCGTTTTTTGAGACAGAGCGCATGTATTTACGCCCTTTTTCCTATAAGGATAGTCAGGACTTTTTTGAGATTTGTAGCAATCCTGATAATCTTCGGTTTATTTTTCCAAGTCGAGCTAGTCACCATGAAAGTGATTATCTAATGGTTCATTATTTTATGAAAGAGCCACTTGGGGTTTGGGCAATTGAAGATAAAAAATCTCATAAAATGATTGGCTGTATTCGATTTGAGAAGATAGATTTGAATCGTTCATCTGCAGAAATTGGCTATTTTTTGAATCAACAGTTTTGGGGACAAGGCTTGATGACAGAAAGCTTGAAAACCTTATGTTTTTTAAGCTTTCAGGAATTTGGCTTTAAAGAATTACATGTTATTGCCCATGAAGAAAATTTGGCTAGTCAACGTGTTGCACAAAAATCAGGTTTCAAATTGAAACAACGCTTCAAAGGAAGTGACCGTTATACACGCAAAATGCGAGATTACGTTGATTATCAAATCAGTAAAGGTGATTATCGTTATGAGTAAACATCAGAAAATTTTAGAGTATTTGGAGAATCTTCCAGTTGGAAAGCGCGTGAGTGTGCGAAGCATTTCAAATCACTTAAAAGTGAGTGACGGTACGGCTTATCGTGCGATTAAGGAAGCCGAAAACCGTGGCATTGTTGAAACAAGACCGCGTAGTGGTACGGTTCGTATCGAGAAAAAGCCAGCTGTTCGCATTGAGCGTTTAACCTATTCAGAAATTGCTCGCATTAGTGACTCTGAGGTTCTGGCAGGTGAGGCTGGGCTTAGTCGTGAATTTAGCAAGTTTTCAATTGGTGCGATGACTCAAGAAAATATTTTACGTTACCTTGTCAAAGGTGGGCTTTTGATTGTCGGAGACCGTGAAAATATTCAACTGTTGGCGCTTGAAAAACACAATGCCATTCTGGTAACAGGGGGATTTCCTGTTTCTGATGAGGTGATTCGTGTTGCTGATGAGCTCGGAATCCCTGTCATGGTCACGCACTATGACACTTTTACCGTGGCGACGATGATTAACCATGCCCTTTCAAATATTCGAATTAAAACGGATTTGACGACTGTTGAGCAAGTCTATCAGACTAAGGAAGACTATGGCTTTTTGCAGGAAGGCGATACGATTCGTGAATTTAATGCGATGATTAAACAAACGGCAAATGTGCGTTTCCCTGTTGTAAATAGTAAAAATGTGGTTATCGGCGTTGTTAGTATGCTAGACGTTGTTGGCAAGGAAAATCATCTTGATATCAAGAGTATCATGTCACGTAATCTGATTGTGGCAAAACCGCAAGCCAGTCTTGCTAATATCAGCCAGAAAATGATTTTTGAAGATTTGAATATGCTTCCTGTTGTAGCAGAGGATTTGACCTTGCTAGGGGTTATTACACGCCGCCAGGCGGTTGAAAATCTGCCAAATCTACAACATTCTAACCTTTATACATACAGCGACCAGATTTTATCAAATTTGCAATACGAAGATGGTGTTTACAAATTTGTGGTTGAACCTGCGATGATTGACAATGCTGGAAATTTTGCCCAAGGTGTCTTAACAGAATTTATCAAAGATATCAGTGTTCGTGTTTTGACCAAAAAACATCAAAAAAATATCATCATTGAACAACTGATGCTTTATTTTGTACAAGCAGTTCAGATTGATGATTGTTTGGTGATTCGCCCACGTGTCATTACTGAAAAACGTCGCAGTTCGGTGATTGACTTTGAAATTCTTTTAGAGGACCAAATCGTCGCCAAAGCCTTGGTAACAACGAAAATTAATTAAATAACGGTTACCTTAAATGACAAAATCATTCCATTTTTGACAGTTTGGTGACTATCAGTGTATAATTAGTGCTATTGATGCATTTTTAGAGATTACTAATAGGAGTATATTATTGATATGATTACATTAAAATCAGCTCGTGAAATTGAAGCAATGGACCGCGCTGGAGATTTTCTAGCTTCAGTTCACATCGGTTTACGTGAATTGATTAAACCAGGTCTTGATATGTGGGAAGTCGAAGAATACGTTCGTCGTCGCTGTAAAGAAGCAAACGTTCTTCCGCTCCAAATTGGGGTTGATGGTTCTATCATGGACTATCCTTATTCCACATGTTGCGGACTTAATGACGAAGTGGCACACGCTTTTCCTCGCCATTACATTTTAAAAGAAGGGGATTTGCTTAAAGTTGATATGGTTTTGAGCGAACCACTTGATAAATCAGTTGTTGACGTTTCAAAATTAAACTTTGACAATGTTACACAAGTTAAAAAATACACTGAATCATACTCTGGTGGATTGGCAGACTCATGTTGGGCATATGCTGTTGGTGAGGTGTCTGACGAAGTCAAAAATCTGATGGATGTTACCAAAGAATGCCTTTATATCGGAATTGAAAAAGCTGTTGTTGGTAACCGTATCGGTGATATTGGCGCAGCTATTCAAGAATACGCTGAAAGCCGTGGATATGGTGTTGTTCGTGATTTAGTAGGACACGGTGTTGGTCCAACAATGCACGAAGAACCAATGGTACCACACTATGGTAAAGCAGGTCGTGGTCTCCGTTTGCGTGAAGGTATGGTGTTGACTATCGAGCCAATGATTAATACAGGAACTTGGGAAATTGATACGGACATGAAAACTGGGTGGGCTCATAAGACGCTTGACGGCGGTTTGTCATGCCAATACGAACATCAATTTGTTATCACCAAAGACGGACCTGTTATTTTAACAAGTCAAGGAGAAGAAAGAACTTACTAGGATGAATCGTAAGCAGCTTATAGACAAATTAGTGTCTAGATTAGAGTGGCAACCGCTACAGGTTTATTTAAAACATTACCGAAGTGCAGAGATTGATCTATCAGCGATTGCTGTCGCTTATTATTTATTGCTGACAGCATTCCCATTGATTGTGATTGCGGCAAATATATTTCCTTATCTTAACATTGATATTTCAGTGTTATTGTCTTTCATGGAAAAAAATTTACCGACCAATCTTTACCCCTCTGTTTCGGCAATTACGACAGATATTTTTTCAAAACCTTCTGGTAGTATTTTGGGAGTTGCGACTTTAACGGCTTTCTGGACAATGTCTAAATCGCTGACCTCTCTACAAAAAGCCACTAACAAAGCTTACGGTGTTTCACAACACAGAGATTTTGTGATTGGACGTTTGATTGGGGTTTTGGCAAGCTTGCTCATTCTTTTCCTATTGACATTCGTGTTAATCTTTTCTACTTTTTCAAAGGCTGTTTTGCAAATCATCAGCGCTCACTATGATTTGAGTGATACGGTTGCAACAGTCGTTCTGAATTTGTCCCAACCGGTAACTGTTTTGACGATTGTATTTGGGTTGATGTTGTTGTATTTCATTCTACCAAATGTCAAAATCAGACGTTTTCGTTATATTTTACCAGGGACAATTTTCACCTCTTTCGTCATTGTGTTCTTGAATAATTTGTTTAGCAATTATATTTTGAGAACCTTTGTACGCATGGTTGACATTAAAACATTTGGTTCGGTTGTGATTTTTGTTTTAATGTTATGGTTTATTTTCCTCGCACACATTTTGATTTTGGGGGCTATCTTTAATGCAACCTATCAAGAATTACGTCAAGGAAAAATGGAAAGCAGACGTGGTGACATTTTTTCTGTTCTAACACACCGCAAACAAGATAAAGATAAAAAATAACACCTGTGGGGGGTGTTATTTTTTATCTTTAAAAATTAATAATTTACTAAACACATAGTTTAAAACGATGATAAGGACTTGTGAGAAAACAGTCTCAATCATGTTGACTAATGAAATATTATCATTGACAAATTGTCCGATAATATGAGGGAATTTTGTGACTAAAAGGTAAGCTAAAATCAAGTCTAGGGCAAGTGTTGATAGACGCGCGACAAAAAATTTGACAAAACGGTTAAACCAGCCTGTTCGAACTTGATTAAAGACGAAGTGGTCGTTTGTAAAGAAGGCAAACACGATAGCAATGACGTTAGCGATAACTGCGGAAGTCGTTGCCGATTGCGTTAGGGCAAAGATGACTAAGCGTGTTCCCATGTAAACGAGTGTGGCAAGGACACCGAAAAATAAGTATTTAAAAACTTCACTAGATAATAACTTTTTCATAGAATTACTATACCAAATTTTAACAATTTGTGCTATACTTTTAAGCGTTGTGCAAACAACCCTTGACGCTTAGTTCCCTTTCGTCAAGCATATTATAGACGTGAAGAGTTGTCGCTCTTTAACGTTAAAGGAGAAAAAATTTTTATGAAACATTTTACTATTCGTGATTTTGCGCAAGTAGCGCTTGTTGCTGCACTTTATATTGTGTTGACAGTCACACCGCCCTTAAACGCCATTTCGTATGGCGCTTATCAGTTCCGTGTTTCGGAAATGTTAGCATTTATGGCATTTTACAATCGTAAGTATATTGTTGGGCTGACGCTTGGTTGTATGATTGCCAATTTGTACAGCTTTGGTTTAATTGATGTCTTTGTTGGTGGTAGCCAAACGTTTGTTTTTCTAACATTAGGTGTTATTTTATTTGACCGTTATAAGGAGCAATATTTATTTAACGGCTTATTTAACAAAGCATTCTTTTACTTTTCATTATTGTTTTCGGCTTCAATGTTTACTATTGCGCTAGAATTATATTATGTTGGTGGCTCACCATTTTTGATGACTTGGTTTACATCAGCAGTAGGCGAACTTGCTTCGCTATTGATTGGGGCTATTATCATGGACAAACTTGGAAAACGTATTGATTTAACTGTATAATAGATTAAAAACTTCCTTTTTAGGGAGTTTTTTATTTAGTAAAATTCTTAAAAATAGTTAGCTTTTGGAGAGTATTTTTTACCAGATATGTTAAAATAGTAGTATGAAAAAACGTATTCAAGAATTGGTTGATGAGCTTAACCAGTACCGAAAAGAGTATTACACAGAGGACCAACCAACGGTCTCAGATAGCGAATATGACAAGCTTTATCGCGAGTTAGTCGAGCTTGAAAAAGCTCATCCAGAGTTGATTTTGCCAAATAGTCCAACGCAAGAAGTGGGTGGGCTTGTTTTAGATGGTTTTGAAAAATATCAGCATGAAACACCGCTTTATAGTTTGCAAGATGCTTTTTCACGTGAGGAATTAGAGGATTTTGACCGTCGTGTGAAAGCTGAATTTCCCAATGCCTCTTACATGGCAGAGCTGAAAATTGATGGTTTGTCAATTTCACTAGTTTATGTTGATGGTGTGTTGCAAGTCGGTGCCACTCGTGGTGACGGCTCAGTTGGTGAAAATATCACTGAAAATGTCAAACGTATCAAGGACATTCCTCATAAATTGGCACAGCCACTTAACATTACAGTTCGTGGTGAAGCTTATTTGCCAAAGGCGTCATTTGATAAAATTAATGAGGAACGTCGTGATAGTGGTCAGACAGAATTTGCGAATCCGAGAAATGCGGCTGCAGGGACATTACGTCAGTTAAATACAGTAGTTGTTGCTAAGCGAAATTTGGCAACATTTCTTTATCAAGAAGTGGCATCAACTAGCATGACAACGCAAAATGATGTTTTGGAAGAATTGTCTCGCTATGGTTTTTCGGTTAATCCGCGACGTATCACGACATCTTCAATGGCAGACATCTGGAAATTTATCCAAGAAGTAGCCGCTGAGCGTGATAATTTACCATACGATATTGACGGTATTGTTATTAAGGTTAATAGTCTTGCTATGCAAGAAGAACTTGGCTTTACGGTCAAGGCGCCTCGTTGGGCAATTGCTTATAAATTCCCGGCTGAGGAAAAAGAAGCAGAAATTCTTTCGGTTGGTTGGACTGTTGGACGTACTGGGGTGGTGACACCAACGGCTAATCTTAGTCCTGTTCAGTTGGCAGGAACAACGGTTAGCCGTGCGACTTTGCATAATGTGGATTACATTGCTGAAAAAGATATTCGCATTGGCGATACGGTTATCGTCTATAAGGCGGGAGATATTATTCCAGCGGTGCTGCATGTTGTTGATAGCAAACGTGATAAGCAAGTACCAATGCCGATTCCTGAAAGCTGTCCGTCTTGTGGCAGTGAGTTGATTCACTATGAAGATGAGGTGGCTTTACGTTGTATCAATCCGCTTTGTCCAAATCAAATTCAAGAACGTTTAACGCATTTTGCCAGCCGTGATGCCATGAATATCACAGGTTTAGGACCTTCTATCGTTAAGAAACTTTTCAAAGCAGAATTGGTTCATGATGTCGCAGACATTTACCAATTAACGGTGGAAGATTTGCTAAGCTTGGATGGCTTTAAGGAAAAATCTGCTGAGAAACTTTACAATGCCATTCAGGTTTCTAAGGAAAATTCAGCTGATAAATTGCTTTTTGGACTGGGAATTCGTCATGTCGGTGCCAAGGCTAGTCGTCAATTGTTGGAAGTTTTTGAAACGATTGACCAATTGGTTGCTGCGGATGCTGACAGCATTGCTAGTATCGACGGTTTGGGAACAGTTATTGCTAACTCATTGCGTAGCTATTTTGCCAAAGAAGAAGCGACAGAGCTCTTGCATGAATTGGAAAATGCAGGTGTCAACTTTGCTTATCTTGGTAAGAAAGTTTCAAAAGATGCTCAATTAGCAGGTTTAACAGTTGTTTTGACTGGAAAATTGGAACGTTTAACGCGAAACGAAGCAAAAGAAAAACTGCAAGATTTAGGAGCAAAAGTGACCAACAGCGTGTCCAAAAAAACGGACATTGTTGTCGCAGGCACAGATGCAGGTTCAAAATTGACCAAAGCCCAAGCTTTAGGAGTTGATGTCCGCGATGAAGCTTGGTTAGAAAGTTTATAAATAAGTTGAGGTATCTTTATGGCTAAGAAACAAAAACGTGCACGTTTAATCTACAATCCGACTTCAGGTCAGGAAATCATGAAGAAAAACGTGGCAGAAGTGCTAGATGTTTTAGAAGGTTTTGGTTATGAAACATCAGCTTTTCAGACAACACCAGAGCCAAATTCTGCTCGTGATGAGGCTGAACGTGCCGCGAGAGCTGGATTTGATTTAGTGATTGCTGCTGGTGGTGATGGTACAATCAACGAAGTTGTCAATGGGATTGCTCCGCTTTCAAATCGACCTCAAATGGCTATTATTCCGACAGGAACGACCAATGATTTCGCGCGTGCTCTTAAAATTCCACGTGGTAATCCAGTTGAAGCCGCTAAGATTATTGGTAAAAATCAAATTATTCAAATGGATATTGGACAAGCGCGTGAAGATACGTACTTCATCAATATTGCTGCCGCAGGCTCATTCACAGAATTAACATATAGTGTGCCAAGCCAATTAAAGACAATGTTTGGTTATTTGGCTTATTTGGCAAAAGGTGTTGAATTGCTACCAGGAATTTGTACAGTTCCTGTTCGTATTAAACACGAAAAAGGCACTTTTGAAGGCGATGTTTCAATGATTTTCGTTGCTATTACCAATTCAGTTGGTGGTTTTGAACAAATTGCGCCAGATGCTAAGCTAGACGACGGAAAATTTACTTTGATTTTGATAAAAACAGCTAACTTGATTGAAATTTTGCGTTTGATTCGTTTGGTATTAGACGGTGGAAAACACATTGGTGACAAACGTATCGAGTATATTAAGACTGATTTCTTGGAAATCGAACCGTTATCTGATAAGAAGATGATGATTAATTTGGACGGTGAATACGGTGGTGATGCCCCAATTAAACTCCGTAATCTCAAAAATCACATCACATTTTTTGCTAATACAGAGGAAATTTCAGATGATGCACTCGTTTGGAATCAAGAAGCTTTAGCTTTGGAAACTATTGCCCAAAAATTCACACAGGAAGTCGATGAGCTTAATTCAGAGGAATAGAAATTGAGTGCGAACCTATGAAAAATACAGTTATCGTTCATTATCATAGCTAATATGGCAATTATTTTGACTATAGTTTGTGGAAATGGATTGACTTTTATGAAGGGACAGACAGTCAATTCTCAGGATTTAATAATTTTGGTTTAGTGGGAAATTAACAATCGATAGTCTGTTCTTTTTGGAGCACATTGTATGTAATTGTCAAAAATGATAATTCTTTTATCAAGACAAGAGACTTTAGAATTCAACGCAATAGTGGAGTTCCTAAAAGTTATGGATTGTGGAGAGTGATGATACGCTTTATTGTTCACATCAAGCGGCAAAAATAAAAAGAACTTAGAGTTCTTGTAAGGGTGTACAAGCCACCCGTTTTCACGGGTGGTTATGACTTGAAAAAACTAAAAAAGGTTAAGAATGAAATAGAAAACGTTTCCAAAAAATGCGATTTCATTGACAATTTCCTAAAATAGGACTAAAATAACGAGGTAAAAAATTTTAAAAGGAGATTCATATCATGTTGAATTTAAAAATCTTAGCGCTTGGTATCGGCGTACTAGGGGTTAGTCTTGGTGAAGGTATCCTCGTTGCCAATATCGCTAAATCTGCTGCACGTCAACCAGAAATGTACAGCAAATTGCAAACCCTTATGATCATGGGGGTAGCCTTTATTGAAGGTACTTTCTTCGTTCTTCTTGCATCAACATTCTTCGTTGGTTAAACCTAACAAAGAATCTATAAAAAGAAGGAGGGGTAGAGTTGGAAACATCTGTAAATCCAACAGCGCAATTCTTTGGTATTGAGTTCGACTTGACCATTCTCGCGATGTCTCTCTTGACGGTGCTAGTAGCCTTTGTTCTTATTTTTTGGTTCAGCCGCAATATGCAACTAAAACCAAAAGGAAAACAAAATGTTTTAGAGTGGGTATATGAGTTCGTTCAAGGAATCATTAGACCTAATCTTGGACGTTATACTAGCAATTACAGTCTCCTCTTCTTTGGATTGTTCTTTTTCTTATTGATTGCCAATAACATAGGTTTACTTACAAAACTTGAAGTCGGTGACTATAACCTTTGGTCATCTCCAACTTCAAACGCTGCCTACAACTTTGGATTAGCATTGCTGATTGCTGTTGTTGTCCATGTTGAAGGTATTCGTAAGAATGGTATCAAAGAATACCTAAAAGAATATTTATCTCCAACACCAGCAATGTTGCCGATGAACATTCTCGAAGAATTTACCAATGTTATCTCATTAACATTACGTTTGTATGGTAATATTTTTGCGGGTGAAATTGTGTTGAGCTTGCTTGTGCAATTTGCACACTACAATATCGTAGCTGTACCATTTGCATTTATTTTAAATATGCTTTGGACAGGGTTCTCAATTTTTATCTCAGCAATCCAAGCTTACGTATTTGTAATGTTGTCATCAACTTATGTTGGTAAAAAAGTAAATCACGAAGAAGAATAATAAGAAAGGAGAAAGTATATTATGTCAACTCTTATCAATAGTACAAGTCTTGGTAACATTATTATCGTAACTGGCTCTTTTCTTCTCTTGCTTGTTCTCATTAAAATTTTTGCTTGGGAACAATTAACAGGAGTTTTCAAAACTCGTGAAGAAAAAATCTCTAACGATATTGATGGCGCAGAAGCTGCTCGTGAAAAAGCAGAAGCATTAGCTGCTAAACGCCAAGAAGAGTTAGCTGGCGCTCGTACAGAGGCAACACAAATTATTGATGATGCCAAAGAAACAGGTAAAAATCAAGAGGCTAAAATCGTTGCAGAAGCACGCGAAGAAGCAAGCCGCTTGAAAGCTAAAGCTAATCAAGATATTGAACAAAGTAAAGCAGAAGCTCTTTCAAGTGTTAAGAGTGATGTTGCTGATTTGACTGTTCTTTTAGCAGAAAAAATCATGACAACTAACCTTGACAAAGAAGCTCAAAGCAATCTCATTGATAGCTATCTTGACAAGCTAGGAGATGCCTAATGGATAAAAAGACACAAGCTCTTGTTGAGCAATATGCGAAAAGTCTCGTAGAAATTGCTATTGAAAAAGACAGTTTAGCTGAACTCCAATCAGAAACAGAAGCTTTGTTGTCTGTTTTTGAAGAGACAAACTTAACTAACTTTTTGTCAAGTTTAGTTGTTTCACGTGATGAAAAAGTAAAACTTGTTAGGTTACTTCAAGAGTCTAGTTCAGTATATATGAACAATTTTCTTGAGGTAATTTTACAAAACGAACGAGAAGCGTTCCTAAAAGATATTTTAGAAGGTGTTCAAAAAGATTTTGTTATTGCAACTAATCAACACGACATTGTTGTGATAACGGCAGTAGCTTTAACAGATGAACAAAAAGAACGTATTCTAGCTTTGGTTGCTGAAAAATTCGGTGTTAAAGCTGGAATACTCGTTGAAAACATTGACGAATCAATCCTCGGTGGATTTATCATTAATGTTAACAATAAAGTAATCGACACAAGCATTCGTCGTCAATTACAAACATTTAAAATGAATTTGAAATAGAAAGTGGTGTGACTTTTGGCAATTAATGCACAAGAAATTAGCGCTTTAATTAAAAAGCAAATTGAAAACTTCCAGCCAAATTTTGACGTCACAGAAACTGGTGTAGTCACTTATATCGGTGATGGTATTGCCCGTGCTCGTGGACTTGATAATGCCATGAGTGGAGAACTTCTCGAATTTTCAAATGGTGCCTTCGGTATGGCTCAAAACCTTGAGTCTAATGACGTTGGTATCATTATTCTTGGAGATTTTTCTACAATTCGTGAAGGTGATGAAGTTAAACGTACTGGTAAAATCATGGAAGTGCCAGTAGGTGAAGCTCTTATTGGTCGTGTCGTAAACCCACTTGGTCAACCAGTGGATGGTCTTGGAGATATCAAGACAACTGCAACTCGTCCAGTTGAAACACCTGCACCAGGCGTTATGCAACGTAAATCAGTTTCTGAACCACTCCAAACTGGTCTTAAAGCGATTGATGCTTTGGTTCCAATTGGACGTGGTCAACGTGAGTTAATCATCGGTGACCGTCAAACAGGTAAAACATCTGTTGCGATTGATGCAATTTTGAACCAAAAAGGACAAGATATGATTTGTATCTATGTTGCTATTGGTCAAAAAGAATCAACTGTTCGTACACAAGTTGAAACACTTCGTAAGTACGGTGCTCTTGATTATACAATCGTTGTGACAGCTTCAGCTTCACAACCTTCTCCATTACTTTACATCGCTCCTTATGCTGGTGTGGCAATGGCAGAAGAATTTATGTATAACGGAAAACACGTTTTGATTGTTTATGATGATTTATCAAAACAAGCGGTAGCTTATCGTGAACTCTCACTTCTTCTTCGTCGTCCACCAGGACGTGAAGCTTACCCAGGTGATGTTTTCTATCTTCACAGCCGCTTACTTGAACGTTCAGCTAAAGTTTCTGATGCACTTGGTGGTGGTTCTATCACAGCTCTTCCATTTATTGAAACACAAGCTGGTGATATTTCAGCTTATATCGCAACAAACGTGATTTCTATCACTGACGGACAAATCTTCTTGCAAGAAAATCTTTTCAACTCAGGTATTCGTCCTGCGATTGATGCCGGTTCTTCAGTATCACGTGTTGGTGGTTCAGCACAAATCAAAGCAATGAAGAAAGTTGCTGGTACCCTTCGTCTTGACTTGGCTTCTTACCGTGAACTTGAAGCCTTTACACAATTCGGTTCTGATTTGGATGCCGCAACACAAGCTAAACTTAATCGTGGACGTCGTACAGTTGAAGTGCTTAAACAACCTGTTCACAAACCACTTCCTGTTGAAAAACAAGTTGTGATTCTTTATGCACTTACTCATGGTTTCTTGGATGATGTGCCAGTTAATGACATTTTAGCATTTGAAGAAGCTTTGTATGATTACTTTGATGCACATTACGAATCAATCTTTGAAACTATCCGTACAACCAAAGATTTACCAGAAGAATCTGTCTTAGATGCAGCTATTAAAGCTTTTAAAGAACAGTCAGAATTCAAATAAGAGGGAGGTAGCATATGGCAGGCTCTCTTAGTGAAATCAAAGGGAAAATTATTTCAACTCAGAAAACAAGTCATATCACTGGTGCCATGCAAATGGTATCAGCTGCAAAATTGACTAAATCTGAGCAAGCAGCACAAGATTTCCAAATCTACGCTTCAAAAATTCGCCAAATTACTACGGATTTATTGAAATCAGAACTTATTAATGGTTCAAAAAATCCAATGTTAGCCGCACGTCCAGTTAAAAAGACAGGTTACATTGTGATTACATCTGATAAAGGACTTGTTGGTGGGTATAATTCTAAAATCTTGAAAGCTATGATGGATCTTATTCAAGAATATCATGCTGAAGATGATAATTATGCTATTATTACCATCGGTGGTATCGGAGCAGATTTCTTTAAAGCACGTGGTATGAATGTTGTATTTGAATTGCGTGGTTTGGAAGATCAGCCATCATTTGAACAAGTCAGCAATATCATTTCAAAATCTGTTGAAATGTATAAAAACGAATTGTTTGATGAATTATATGTATGTTACAATCACCATGTGAACAGCTTGACAAGTCAAGTTCGTGTCCAACAAATGCTTCCAATTGCAGAATTAGATGCTGATGAAGCGGCAGAAGAAGGGACAACTGGTTTTGAGTTAGAACCAAGTCGTGAATTGATTTTGGAACAACTCTTACCACAATATACTGAAAGTCTCATTTATGGTGCCATTGTTGATGCGAAAACCGCTGAACATGCAGCTGGTATGACAGCTATGCAGACAGCGACTGATAATGCTAAAAACATTATCGCTGACTTAACGACACAATATAACCGTGCTCGTCAAGCAACCATCACAAATGAAATTATTGAAATTGTAGCAGGTGCTAACGCACTAGAATAAAAGTGAGTATTTAATTCGCTCACGAAAACGGGATTGAATTCCTAAAAAATCTAAAAGGAGAAAAACATGAGCTCAGGCAAAATTGCTCAGGTTGTTGGTCCAGTTGTTGACGTTGCGTTTGCAGCTGGGGAAAAATTACCTGAGATTAATAATGCATTGATTGTTTATAAAGATGGCGATAAATCTCAAAAAATCGTTCTCGAAGTTGCTCTTGAACTTGGTGACGGTCTTGTACGTACTATCGCTATGGAATCAACTGATGGGCTTACACGTGGATTAGAAGTTTTTGATACTGGTCGTGCGATTAGTGTGCCAGTTGGTAAAGAAACTTTGGGTCGTGTGTTCAATGTTCTTGGGGATACTATTGACCTTGATGAACCATTTGCTGAAGACGCACCACGTGAACCAATCCACAAAAAAGCACCAGCTTTTGATGAATTATCAACATCATCAGAAATCCTTGAAACAGGTATCAAAGTTATTGACCTTCTTGCCCCTTACCTAAAAGGTGGTAAAGTTGGACTTTTTGGTGGTGCCGGTGTTGGTAAAACCGTTCTTATCCAAGAATTGATTCATAACATTGCCCAAGAACACGGTGGTATTTCAGTATTTACTGGAGTTGGGGAACGTACACGTGAAGGTAATGACCTTTACTGGGAAATGAAAGAATCTGGCGTTATCGAAAAAACAGCCATGGTCTTTGGTCAAATGAATGAACCACCTGGAGCACGTATGCGTGTTGCCCTTACTGGTTTGACTATCGCTGAATATTTCCGTGATGTTGAAGGACAAGACGTGCTTCTCTTCATTGATAACATCTTCCGTTTCACTCAAGCAGGTTCTGAAGTATCAGCCCTTCTTGGTCGTATGCCGTCAGCCGTTGGTTACCAACCTACATTGGCAACTGAAATGGGTCAATTGCAAGAACGTATCACATCAACTAAAAAAGGTTCTGTTACATCAATCCAAGCCATCTATGTACCAGCCGATGACTACACTGACCCAGCGCCAGCAACAGCATTCGCTCACTTGGATTCAACAACTAACCTTGAACGTAAGTTGACTCAAATGGGGATCTACCCAGCCGTTGACCCTCTTGCTTCAAGCTCACGTGCCCTTGCACCAGAAATTGTTGGTCAAGAACACTATGAAGTGGCAACAGAAGTACAACGTGTCCTTCAACGTTACCGTGAATTGCAAGATATCATTGCAATCCTTGGTATGGATGAATTGTCTGACGATGAAAAAACATTGGTTGGACGTGCACGTCGTATCCAATTCTTCTTGTCACAAAACTTCAACGTTGCTGAACAATTTACAGGTATGCCTGGTTCATATGTACCAGTTGCTGAAACTGTTCGTGGCTTCAAAGAAATTTTGGAAGGTAAATACGATGATCTTCCAGAAGATGCTTTCCGTAACGTAGGTCCAATCGAGGATGTAGTTGAAAAAGCTAAGAAAATGAATTACTAATGAGGTGATACCATGACATATATGACTGTTCAGGTAGTAACACCAGATGGTATCCGCTATGATCACCACGCTAATTTTATTTCAGTAAAAACACCAGATGGTGAAATGGGGATTTTGCCAGAACACATTAACCTCATTTCTCCGCTTACTGTCCACGAAATGAAAATTCGTCGTATTGATGATGATAATCACGTGGATTGGGTGGCTATCAACGGTGGTATTATTGAAGTGAAAGACAATCTTGTGACAATTGTTGCAGACTCTGCAGAACGTGAACGCGATATTGATGTTAGCCGTGCAGAACGTGCTAAGATTCGCGCAGAACGCAAATTGGAACAAGCTCAAAGTACTCACGATATTGACGAAGTACGCCGTGCACAAGTTGCGCTTCGTCGTGCTTTGAACCGTATCAGTGTTGGTAATAAATAATCCTAAAAAGTCAGCTTTGCTGGCTTTTTTTGTTGTGAGAAGCAAAATTTGCTATAATAAGGTTATGGAAATTTTAAATAGTACTGTGACCATTTTGTGTCATTTGATGTTCATTGCGATGACACATCAATTGCTTCGTCAGTTGTTTGATTGGTCTAAAATCATTAAAAATTCAGCGGAAAACGTTGGACGACTAAAAGTATTTATCTTGTTTTTAAGCATTGCTATTGGTTATCTCGTCAGTCATTTTTTCCTAGAAATCATTACAATGAGTCAAACTCTTTTCTTGGTTTTTCAATAAAAGCAATAATTTGTAAACTATGATATAATTTTAGGTATTATAATATAAGAATGGAGTTCATTTTGGATAAAATTATTATTGAAGGTGGTAATACACGTTTGCAAGGAGAAGTAGTGATTGAAGGAGCTAAAAATGCTGTTCTTCCACTCTTGGCTGCAACAATTTTACCTGAGGAAGGAAAGACAATTTTAACCAATGTTCCAATCCTTTCAGATGTTTTTACGATGAATAATGTTGTCCGTGGGTTGAATATTCAAGTTGATTTTGACGAAGCTAACAATAAAATCGAAGTGGATGCTTCTGGTGATATTTTGGATATTGCTCCTTACGAGTATGTTAGTAAGATGCGTGCTTCAATCGTTGTTTTAGGACCAATTTTAGCACGTAATGGACACGCTAAGGTTTCAATGCCTGGTGGTTGCACGATTGGTAGCCGCCCAATTGACCTTCACCTTAAAGGTTTGGAGGCAATGGGAGCTAAGATTACGCAATCTGGTGGTGATATTACGGCAACTGTTGATGGTAAGCTCAAAGGGACAACTATCTACATGGATTTTCCGTCTGTTGGGGCAACGCAAAACTTGATGATGGCGGCGACTTTAGCAGATGGTGTTACGATTATTGAAAATGTGGCACGTGAGCCAGAAATCGTTGATTTGGCAATGCTACTCAATAAAATGGGAGCTAATGTTAGAGGTGCTGGTACAGAAACTTTGACTATTACTGGTGTGGATAGCCTTCATGGGGCAGAACATGATGTGGTTCAAGACCGTATTGAGGCTGGTACTTTTATGGTGGCAGCAGCCATGACATCAGGAAATGTTCTTATCAAAGATGCTATCTGGGAACATAACCGTCCATTGATTTCAAAATTGATTGAAATGGGGGTTACTGTTGTTGATGAGGAAGATGGTATTCGTGTGATTGCTGATACGTCAACATTGCGACCTGTAACGGTTAAAACACTTCCACACCCTGGTTTTCCAACGGATATGCAAGCACAGTTTACAGCCTTGATGGCAGTCGTAGATGGCGAATCAACGATGATTGAAACTGTTTTTGAGAATCGTTTCCAACATTTGGAAGAAATGCGCCGTATGGGCTTGCAATCGGAAATTTTGCGAGATACGGCTATGATTCACGGTGGTAAAGAACTCCAAGGAGCACCTGTGATGTCAATGGACCTTCGTGCGAGTGCAGCTCTGATTTTGACAGGAATGGTTGCTAAAGGAACAACGACTGTCGGAAAATTGGTTCACCTTGACCGTGGGTATTATAAATTCCATGAAAAATTGGCTAAACTCGGTGCAAATATTAAACGCGTAAGTGAGGCTTAAAAATGACAAGTGGCTGGAAATATGTAACCAAACAACTCGTTTTAATTCTGGTAATTGCTCTTTTGTGTTGTTTATTTTTGGCAATTGGTTTGATGATTGGCTATGGCATCATTGGTGAAGGCAAAAATCCATTTGCGATTTTATCTTTGGATAAATGGCAATCGATTATTGGAAAATTTACTGGAAATTAATAAGGTTTATTGGCTCTTTGTCAACTTTAGTGGGTGGCAAAGTTAAGCTCTAGAGGCTGGGCAAAAACTAGCTTCAGCATACAAAAAAACGAGTA
>ERZ1034949.215-NODE-215-length-40334-cov-54.522059_pt1 | contig 40334 bp, 40 predicted proteins | sample MGYA00520590_ERZ1034949 | MGnify/ENA primary metagenome ERZ1034949 (study PRJEB33766, sample SAMN09781752) | gut metagenome | biome: gut microbiome | host: Homo sapiens | place: Madagascar | study: EMG produced TPA metagenomics assembly of the PRJNA485056 data...
TAGAGAGTATCTTATAGAAGATGTCATAGAGTGTCTAACTAATTGGGAGAAGAAAGCTTCTCATCAATAAATACTTAGTATATAATGGAACAGAAAAAATATAAACAGATCAACACAAAGACGCCTGAGATTCAAGAAATGATTCTCAGCTATCAGATAGGTGGCGTAGCATACGAACTGTCACAGCGCCTGGAAATATCTCCAGCTCTGGCTCTCGATCTTTTCTATCGCAGCAAGACCTGTGCCCAGCTCCACGATAAGCGCACCGGCCTGTATCTCATGAGCAATGGCTACATCGCCGATGATTTCATTTACGAGAAGCAGAGAGGGTACTAAGCCGCAGTTTTATATCTGAGATACCTTGCCCCCACACGGGCTGAAGGCCCAGAAGCTCCTAGCCCAGGGTAACGCCCTGGGTATAAGCGCAATCCGCCTTGCGCCCTGTAAGGGCAAAAGCCTTAAAAAATTCCGTGAAATCTCTGCCTATTCCTCCTCGTCTCTACGCCTCCTATGCCACTTGTAGTCATTGTACAATACCCACAAACCGCCTCCCCCAAAGAAGAGACAGCCCACTATTCCCACTACCTGACAATATGTTTCAGATGGAATTTTTCTTGATACTTCTGGATGAAGAAACATATTGATGCCACCACACACAAAAATCAGACACAACAGGTAAAACTTAATTTTAATCGATATTTTCTTCCTATAAAAAAGAAAACAAACCAAAGAAAGACCTACCATTAACACTAAAATTAATGAAGACATTCTCCCAAAAGTAAATTCTTCATGCCTCAATAACCTAAGGCATAGCGTAAATATGGAAGCAGTAACCAATACAAGACCAACTGCATAACCTATCCAAATCACTTTTCGATTATCTTTAGAATCGAAAAGTGAACCCACGCTCTTCCAATATTTATCCATATCTTTCATAAGCCTTATTCCCAATAATAGCAGTTACTAATCACGATGCCTTGGTTCCGGCTCCGCCACCATTTCCGGCTCTTCTTCCGGCAATTCATATCTTCTGATATGATGATCTTCCAGATAGATATGGTTCAGCGTAAAGGCGAGCGACTCCAGCGTCTTCTCCCTTACCGCCGGCTTCAGTTCGCATTCCCATATCACGATGGTATGCCATCCCATTTCAGCCAGCCGGTGCAGCACCTCATGGTCCCTCTCCCGGTTCCTCCTGATCTTCTCCATCCAGAACCCGGTGTTCGATTTCGGCACCACATAATACTTGCATCCCTCATGTCCGTGCCAGAAGCATCCGTTCACCAGAATACAGGTGCGATATTTCCTCAGCACGATGTCCGGCTTGCCCGGCAACCGCGGATGATTGAGCCGATACCTGAATCCCCTACTCCACAGAAATTTCCTGACAAGAATCTCCGGTTTGGTATCCCTGCCCCTTATTGCCGCCATATTGTTATGGCGCTGTTCTATGGTCAAACGGTCCGACATCTTTAATTTACAAAAACATCTTTCTTCTAATCTAATAAGTTTGCAAGCTATATGCTCCTCTATATGAAAAAATTCCGCAGTTTGCGGAACTTTTTCTCGGATTCATTGTAAAACCAAAAATCGTCAGCAGGTTGCTGACGATTTCAAATTATTGGTTCCTAACTCAACTTCAGTTAATTATATTGTTCCAATTCCTTGATCTCTTCGATAGATAAGCCGGTGAGATCCGCAATTTCATCTAATGGAAAGTTGCGCGCCAACAACTTCAAAGCAATCTTTTTGCTTTTCTTTTTTTCTCCTTTTTCTATACCTTTCTCCATACCTTTTTTTAATCCTTTCTCCTCAGCATGCTTATATACCGCATAATTGTCCCACATGACCATCATGCTGTTATCGTATTTTTCCTGTTCCTCTTTGGTCAGGCTCTTGGAGTCGGCAATTTCTGCCAGTCTCTTGAATATCTTATGCTGAGCCTCAAAAGGCATTTGTTCCAAAGTCTCCATATGCTTCAAATTATAAATCCAACAATCTAAAAACGTAGTACACTCTTCCTCTTTCTTCTTGAAAAGAGGCATTACCAAGTAGATGAAGCGGATCTTGTTAGAATAAACCTCTCCGCTATCCTTGTCTGCCAGCACAACGTCTGTTCTGAACTTCTTTGGCGTATTTTCATCTACATCAAAGTTCATGAAACAGATAACATAAACGGGTGTGAGATGATAATCCCATTGTCCTTTTACGCCTTGGTCTACTATCGTTTTCGATGCATAGTAGAGAGACCGGTCGATGAAATAGGTCTGGCTCCTGTTTTGCATTTCAACGATAATGTGCTCACCTGTGTCAGTTTCGCAAAAGACGTCGTAGATGATACCTCTCTGGTCTTTTGTTTCTGGCAACATCTCCTTGTCCTTAAACTTCACATCCGTGATGTGCTGCTCTCCCAGGAGCAGCTGGTTCAAGAACTCTATCAGCAAGTCTTTGCTGTATTCCTGGCCGAAGATTCGTTTGAACGACCAGTCTGAGAATGGGTTGATGTATCTTGCCATATCTTTGCGATTTTATGTTCTCGCTGCAAAGATACGCTTTTCTTTCGTAACTTCCAAGAAATTACCAAGAAAAAATTCTCTAATTCTTAAATTCTTGATAAAAATGATAATAGCTAATTGATAATGTCTGCGGCATAATTCTTCCGCAACTTGCGGAAGATTTCGTAGTAGGCACATATAGTAAAGATATTCAGCGAGTTGGAAATCAAAAACAAAGAGGGTGTGTCATAAATCAACAATATGCTTTTTCTCATTTATGAAAATGTGTTATGTTCAGAAATAGAAGGCTTTCCGATAGGAAAATGTTTCTTTTCGTATGACTCAACAATGTCCGACATTAGTGTCAGTTCTATGGCATTCTTATCGTTGGCAGGCGTATCGTCCGTTACCAATGGCAGGAGATCTTCTATTCTGTTGAGTGCAAACTCATATTGTTCTTTCGTAATTCTATCCAATTTATGCAAATCCATATTTGTGTACTGTTTAATACCGTTGCTGCCATAACCTTCACATTAAAACGTTCTACATTTTTCTGCAAATTTACATTTTTCCTTTGAAAACACAAAAGAAATCCCCTAAAAACTTGCATAAAAGAGAAATATTTCTTATTTTTGCAGCAGATTTAAAACATAAAAAGATGGGAATATATAAGTATCAAGCAGAAATAGACGCATTGATACAACAAGGACTAAAGATGCCCAAAGTTGTAAAGCCAAACGATTTGAAAGGATTCAGATTCGTTTTCAGTACAGATATGTCCAAAAGCTACTTACCCAACTACATCATGAAGCCTCAACGTGCTATTATGAATGGCCAAAGAAAAGTTGATGTTGGTGGATATGCTCTGTCTTGCTTTACAGAAAAGGACAAAGCCATCAAGTTCTATCACTTACTTGCAAAAAATATGAGAAATATATACAAAGCTATAGGTGATCGTATTTCTTCAGGAATTGTGACTAACAAAGATGGCAATATCACTACACCAGCAAGCAACGGACATTATAACTTATTTGAATTCCCATCATGTGACTTATCCAAAACATTTAAACTAGAGGAGGGAAAATTATGAAAACAATAAAAGGTATTTGCATAAAGAAGCGCAACTTCGACAAATTCAAGAAAGTGGCCGATCTTATATATTTCGATGGACCATTGTTGTCACACTACGTTACCAACAAGGGTGACAACTATCTCTTCTATTGGATAGACCAAGATGATACAAACAATCGTTGGATGTTCATCAGAACCGATTACGACAATATACAAAAGTACACGAATAAAAAGCAAACATTGCGTAACGTATTAAGTTCGCCATTAGACGACATAGTATATACTGTCGATATTGATGAAGAAGGCAATCATCACAACTTCCAGGCCCACTCCATAGAAGACCTTCCAGAGGATTATCTCCCTACCGAAGATTCTTATTATGAATTTGAGCCAGAAGATGTGAACAAAGAGAACTTATCCATAGCAGAAATGAGCGGCAAGAAACTCGACTGGTTCCGCAAGGTCTGTGCAGCGGTACTGTAGTCACTTTTTCCGATTGTCTGCAATTCGTCCGCAACTTGCGGACAAATTCACTGATAGCACAATAACCATTGATATTCAACAAATTGCAGCCAACAAGCAAAATCGTCAACAGCCTGTTGACGATTTCAAATTATTGGTTCCTAACTCTAGTTCCGCATGTGGTTCAGGTACGGGCTGAAGGCCCAGAAGCTCCTAGCCCAGGGTAACACCCTGGGTATAAGCGCAATCCGCCTTGCGCCCTGTAAGGGCAAAAGCCTTTTAAAAAAGGATATTAAGAATGAAAACAAGGGAAGAATACATAGCCCTCATCACATCTCATGCCGAAGAACTACAGAACACCTTCGGCATCACCTCCCTGCGCCTCTTTGGTTCTGTAGCAAGAAACCAGCACCACGATGGCAGCGATGTAGATATCTATGTAGAAATGCCCCCTAAGTTTTTCCTGATAGTCCGTCTGAAATCATACCTTGAAGCCCTTCTGGGTTGCCCTGTCGATATTATCCGAAAGCACCAGCACCTCAACCCCTTCCTGCTCAAGGAAGTTGAGAGAGATGGGATTGAAGTGATAGCGGAGCGATAAACACAAAATAACAACGCTGATTACCCACGCCTACCCATTTCTTTCTGCTATTTTTTTATTTTTTTCAATAAACTTAAATTTTCCTCTTTTGTTACAACTCGCAGATGGGTATGCTGATCATGATACTGCACAAATTCTTCGACAAGATTCTCATCTACAAATTTTGTAATGGTACTCATTTGTTCATTCATATTTATCCTTTGATAGAGATATTCCATACCCTTTATTTTCATCCAATTATCAACTAATTCCTCGAAAGTAAGATTATAATGATCTACATGAAAATCTCCTTTATCCAGAATAGATTTTCCAGATAAATCACTATAAACCGGCAGACCTTCCTTAAACTTTTTAAGAATACTATCTCGGAAAGGTTTAATACTTGGTAGTTTTACTGCTGTACGACACGCTGCAGCTATATTTTGCCGCATGTACTGTTCTTTATCTACTAAATGCGCTCTTAATTGACTGTAACCAATATCCACTTTTTCTCCATTTTCTAATACAAGCCAAAAACACCTTCCATTAGCTTTATGATCTGTTTCTGCTGTTATCTTATATGTAACTACCAGCATTAATCCCTGAGTTTTTATATACCATTCAGGATGATATCGTCTAAAGAAAGTAGTTATAAACGCTGTTTCTTCCTCTGTAGTGCACTCTCCTATTTTATGAGAGTTCAAAATTCTCTTAAGTTCATTTTTGCCTGATGTAAAGTTCATTTCTTCTCCTCCTATAATTTTCTGAATTTTATCAATTCTTTACCATTCATAAAGATAGGCGCACCATCAACATATTCCCTATCATCTATTCGTTTTTGGGAAATCAACCGTTGTACATCAAGTTTACCTAGCGTTACTTCTTCGTCAAAGACATAACAGAAATAATTACCCTTTGGCTCACTTGGATAAAGAGTTTCACGCATTCTATCCTCTTTGATATAAGCATGGTGGTGCACATGGAATACACGATACTTATTTTCATGTTCATGCCCATACTCATAGAGCACAACAAATGATACCACCATCTTGTCAAGGTGAGCCTTAATCTGTCCACCTTCACGTTCTTTACCGACACGGATATTATATATAAGAGTTCCCTTATCATTCTTTCCGAGAATCCAATTAAGGTGTGCTTCGTCATGATAGCAACCAACCAGAATCGTCTTATCAAGATAACGCTCAAGATAGTGCATCGTCAGGAACGAAGACGGCACCTGTATACCCTCTGCCAAAGGAGCAACCTCTGGTAATAACGCTTTAGGATCATCACCTAACTTGCATGGCACTACATAAAAAGAATCTTTCAACTGAGAAAGAATAGTTGCATTTTCACCAGCAAACTGTTCCCCGTTATCCAACGCTAAAGAGTAGTACCTCTGTGTACCTCTATCATCGTAAGGTGTAAATATCTTGCCGAGTAACTGCTGGAAATGGTCTTGGATATATTCCACGCCACTCACTCCTTCCTTGGCTGTCACAGCGTAAAAGTCAAACTTGGAATTTAGCATTTGCTGGATTTCCTTACGGAACATTTTCCTAACCTTATCTCGCCAAACTTTCTTTTCTCCTTGCCCGTTACGCCCATACAGGGCAAGAACAAACAGAAAGTTAACATCATAATGGAACAGGAGCAGCGTATCACGGTCGAATAACCGGTTCTGAAACTGCTTAGACATGTACCTGTTGTTCTTTCTGTCAGTTTCCTTGATACCATCTATGGTATAGCGAAACTTTTCATCCATTGTAGCCGAGATGAAGAAGTTAGGAATGATGTTATATCCTTCTGTTTCATCATCCCGAAGCTTTATACCGGATTCAGGCTTTTTGCCGCTGTTGAAGATATCCAGGTTCCACTGTATCACGTTTCTCGCATAAGTGTATTGCTTATAAATGGACTCCTTCCCGAGTTCGTTGCCCATCTTATAATACTTACTGTCACCGATATAATAAGTATTGCTTGATTCGTCATTAATCAAGCTCTTCGCCGTAAAGAGGTGGTCCACAATCTTACCGTCTTCCTGTTTCTTGTCCATTCCGTCAGGCAGCGGATTATCGCCCACCAAGGCATCAATAATCGCCTCAAACACGATATGAAAACTCTTGACAAGCAGATACTCTTTCTGACTGGTATTTACATATATCTGATGCGACTTATCAAAGAAAGCATAGCACAGCTTCCAAAGCTGCAACGCCTTGTCTGAAAAATACTTATACTTTATCTGATTCAAGCGTACTTTGCCATATCCGTTTCTATATTTCTCAAACTGTTTGCCCTTTATCAGGTCAAAATTGCAGTTAATTTCTTTAGGAAATCCGTATGTATCACCTATATAGTTGAGAATCGAAAAGAAGATGACAAGCAGTTCTTCATCGAAGTTAATCTTACGTTTCTTGTTGACAGGGTTTAAGTAGATAGCATCTCCACCCTGAATGATTGCAGAAGTGGTACTGATAGTGCGGGTCCAGTTTATCTTGTTCAAGCCGGAATGGAGGTTCTTCAGCACGAAGAAGAAGAAACTCTTATTGTCCTTATTAAACTGGATCAGCGACAGAAGAATATCAAGGAATGTATTGCTCTTTCGTTTGCTGCTACCACCCACCTGATTAATCATCTTCTGATAAACAATAGTCGAGTCGTTGCTCTTGTCGTTCTTATATACAACGATGGCTCTATATATCCATACAGCAAAACCATAGAGGAAATCACGCTCCTCTTTTGTCAGTTTTTCCTGACCTTCCGGGTTAATAATATCGTATGGCTGGTACTTACCAAAAGCAAGTTCCTTGCCATCCACATCACGCAGCAATACTTTAGGAAGAATAAACACGCAGTCTCCTAATAGGGCATTGTAATAATACCCTACATAATGGATGGACACCTTGCCCTCTACGTTCTCCATTGCATCGATGCCGTATAAAACATCGTGCACATCAGATACATTGTATTGATATTCTTCTATCAGGATTCTCATTTTCCTACTTTTTAAATCGATTATTTGCAGACAAAAGTCTTATTCATAACATACTTTCAGCTGCAAGTCTAAGCGGTTATCCAACAACATTACCATATTATACATAGTAATGGCATCTATGCCTTTGACTATATAATAATCGCCCTCTTGAACATAACTATAGACAGCGTCATTCAAAATCTCCTCATGTTGTTTTTTTGTTACCAGAGGCGTATTACGGCGTTGATATTTCATTTCTTCCGCAATTTTTTCAACCTGTTCTATTCCGATTTTAGAAAGCACCTTAAGATAGGTTTCAAACCTGTTCTTCTCGTTTATGACGGTTCCGTCAGGGAATTCAACAGTAAATACCTTAGGAGATTTTGGGAGTTTCTTATCGCCTTCGGTTTCAAATCCCTCTTCACTGTTGTCTTCATCAGCTTCAGAATCAGGTTCCAAATTCAAGTTACTCAGGAATTTTACTATTTTCTTCTCATTCACTTTGACCTGATTGTTTTCTACAGAGTAGAACTTGTCAAATGAGAGTTTTTCTCCATCCTCATCTTTAAATGTATCTCCCTCAAATTCAGAGTCTTTGAATACATCATTCCAAAGATAGAAGATAACCTTGCTGACAAATTTATCGGCACTTATTACACCATCTTTAGCCTTGCAGAAGAAATAGCCTAGCTTCTTGTCTTCTGAATAGGTTGCATGATAAACTTTGTCGTTAATAGCCTCAAGGAATTTCCACCAATCATACTGAGCACCATTCACTTCAATCATCCAGTTCTTACCAGCATTACTTATTGGCACATAATTCCAGTCCCAACGGCGCTTGAAGGCTGAATCTATCGGGAAGAGAGACTGGTCGCTGGTATTCATAGTTGCCCAAATATAGAGGTTGTTAGGAAGCAGCAGTACGTCACCAGCCAACACTTCGGCTACAATGTCCTTGCCACCTTTAAACAGAGCGTTAATACCCTCCTTATTCTTGATTTCCAGTCCTTCAAATTCTTTTTCGAGCAGTTTCTTCATGTCAGAATCAGCCTTGATAGGATACTCAGAGAATCCTTCATCGCCACGGTCGAGTAACTGGAAGAGATCACCGAAAATCTGGGCGCAGTTGCCTCGGTTAATCTCTTCTATAACCAAAAATTCGTCCACAGGCTCTTCGCCCTCCTGTACGTCACAATACTTCCTCCATGCCGCAACGTATGCCTGTAGGAAGGCCTGACTCACATACTCGTAGACGATTTTATCCTCCATCATTTCCTTGCCGTTTTTATCCCTTACAGGAACGGCTTCAGTACCAATAACAGTTATTACTGGCACAGGTTTAGTAGTAGGCTTATATGCGCCTACAAAAGTGGAATAGTCGGTATCAGGATGGAACGTTGTTCTGATAACATCCTTGCCCGCTGTAAGCTCGTTTATAGCGTGGCTCTTACCGGTGCCAGGGGCACCGTAGAAGATTTGCTGGAGAGATTTTTCACCAGTATAATTTACTATTTCGTTTTTTTCCTCTTCATCGTTAGAAAAAGAAACAACATTGTATGGAGTATCTGCCATATTCATATAACTTATATATTCTTTAATCGACAAATCGAATTTTTCTTTATTAGATGGAACCCAAAAGAAATTGTATTTAACAATTTTATCTATAAAATCATCCTCCTCTGGAACGTGCGAATATTCTAAAACGCCTTTTGACAAATGAAATGATTCGGAGCATTTACATAAGACCATCATCATCTCACGTATTTGTCTATCATACTGTTTCCAGATAATATTACTCTTAATAAAGTCTGAAAGATTTTTATTTTCTTTTCTGTTTTTGCATATCAATTCTGCGATTTTCATGCAATTTACAGATGGGTTCTTGCATACACGGGGATCTGCAAAAATATAATATAGAACCTCCTCCAAGGTTAAATATGAACTACCCGTATTATTGACTTTTTCTAATGCCAATAAAAGAGAAATCGTCATTCTGTAGGGCGCCAAATATACCTTTTCGGACATTGTATCACATAAAGACTCTTGTGTTCGAGGATTAGGGTACTGAAATTTAAGCACAAAGTTACGGATAACCTCTTTTGGTGAGGTTATCGCAACTTGAGTATTTTCAGTATTTGGGTATAAGTTATAGTAAAATTCAAGAGTTGCAGCATTATTATTGTCTGACTTATCAGGAATATCCTTCAGTTTTTTCCCTGATAACACATAGTCTGCAACCCATTGAATCCTATCAGCTAATACCGAAATCCGTTGATCATTACTGAACAAATATCTAGGCATACTTATCTGATTTATATTTAAGTAATAATTCTACGATAGATTCTGCCAATGCTTTAGCCAACTGTGGCGGAACGGCATTGCCGATCATCTCGTATACGTTACCTCTTGATCCCAAGAACTCAAAATCTTTATCAAAGCTTTGTAATAACCCAGCTTCCCTCGGAGTAATAGTTCTTGCTTGCTTGGAATCATAATGAATAAAACGATTACCATCTTTATGCAAATGAGCGATAATAGTCGTACTAGGCTCATCAGGATTCAGTACATGATATCGATGTATCGGCGACTTAGAGCCTACTTTTTGTTCATACAATTCAGCAATTTTTTTACTATCATACTCCTTCTTACCTGATTCTAAATCTTCCGCAAGAAGCTTGAATGTCCCCATATCACGCAGGTTATTATATCGCGGTACGTGCCATGTCAAACTACAAGTAGGTACACTGTGAGATTCACGTTTTGCGTGGTGCTCAGCATCCCAATACGGTTCAAGTTTTGGAAGACCACCGATAGCATCTTTGACTGTCTTTTTTTTCTTTCCCTTGTGTGAGGGCAATATCTGAAAATAGAACTCTTCCAACATTTTTTGAATGTCAATACCTTCGAATGATTTTCTACGCACACCAACAAGAATCACACGTTTCCTGTTTTGTGGGACATTATAATCTGCTGCATTTACTACAGCCACCTTCAAATCACGAGTTATTTCATATCCTTTCCGAGAGAACTCTTTTGGTATGATTTCAGAAACTTTCTTTCCATGAGGCGCAGCACTTAATATACCTGGTACATTTTCGAAAATAAACAAATCGGGTTGATACCGATCTACAATAGACAGGTAATGTTCAAACAAGAAATTTCTATAATCATCCGCCATTCCGTTTTCATCGCGGACACGCCCGGCCACAGAATACGCCTGACATGGTGGTCCTCCGATAATAATATCGATTCCGCTTGCTTTTTTCACATAATAATCCAACCCCTTACTACTACCATAATCAGGATCATCAGACCATCCATTAAATAGTTCTGTTTCTTTTTGGACATCGTAATGTAAAACTCTTTCATCTGCATCGTTTTCTCCCCATTTTGTTTTAAGGCGATGTCTCAGAGTTCTTACTTGCGGCTCTTTCCACTCTACAGCGGCTATATCATCAAAACATTTAGTTTGCATGAAGCCGTCAGTCAATCCTCCGCAACCAGCGAAGAGATCCAACATTTTTATTTTTTTATTTAGCTTCATTTTTATCTAACCATTTTTTTATTTCTATTGCAATTGCTTTACCTAGTAATGGAGGAACAGCATTTCCTACTTGCCTATACTGCTGCGTCTTATTACCATAAAAAATAAAGTCGTCTGTAAAAGACTGTAGCCTAGCACTTTCTCTAACTGTTGGAATCCGATTCCATTTATAATGAAAATGAGACCTGTGACCAGTATTTATTGTTGGCGAAGGCTTTTGGCTATGATATCTCGTTAATGCTTCATGATACTTATATATCCCAGCATATTGAGGAGGCAAAGACTTATAATTTTTACCCTCAGGAACCATAGCGATAAACTTTTTTGTTTTTGGGTCATGTATCGTTCCCTCGTGATTGTATATTTTGTCAGAGCCATTACGCATTTGTTTCTGATAATCACTTTGCGCTTCTATCGGGTAATCTTGAACCTTATCACCGACAATATCTATCAAAGCTGGCAAATCACCTATAGCCTGTTCGCAAGTAATATACTTGTCAGGAGTTAATATAGGTTTTGGATAAATGTATTCGTTTGGTGAATGTAATAAGCCAACAAATACAACACGTTTGCGTATCTGAGGAATACCATAATCCGGTGCGTAAAGTATCTGTGGCTCTCCCATTGTATATCCTAACTCTGTAAAATCACGTATAATTTTATCTTTTACAAGACCGCCATGTAACTGAATCATGCCTGGTACATTTTCAAGAACAACCACTTTAGGTTTTAAATCCTTGGCTGTTTTTACCATTGCACGATAAAGAACATTTCTTGAATCATCTATTTGACGCGGTCCGGCTAGGGAAAAGCCCTGACAAGGTGGACCGCCAACAAGCACGTCGGGAGAATATTTTTTTTCGTCAAAAAAAGCTTTTATTTTGTCAACATTGCTCAAATCAAAAAGGTCAAGTTTCATCGCAACGGCTCCTTCATGATTATTCGCAAAAGTTTTCAATGCCATATCATCAAAATCGACACCTAACTTTACTGCGAATCCGGCATCAATGAATCCCCTAGAGAGTCCTCCAGCTCCGCAAAACAAATCGAGTACGTTATATCTTTCTTTTTTCATTTTATATTCCTACTTTTTTCCTTGACAAGCAAATTCACTTGTGAACTACTATCTTTTAACAGTATAGAGCCCCAAAGCGATTAAGTTGACTTTTTATTCATTATTTTATAGCCCATATTTTTATACCAGGTCATAATCAGTGGCCACATAATTCTGTAGCTATTTTGAACCTATCTCGAACTCTTGTGCATATTACTTAATATACCCATAGTTCTTTTTTTTTAGCTTATTTTAATCATTCACTTTTCTTCCTTGCTCAGTATATCCCTTTCGACTTCGGTAACAAAGTCTACGAATGAGATACCCAGAACTTGGCAAATCTGTCGAAGCTCTATAAGATCCAAGCGGCGGTCGCAAGTCTCAATCTTGCTGATAAAGTTTTGGTTAACCCCCAATTTATCAGCTAGTTGCGCTTGTGTTACACCTTTACCTTCACGCTTACTACGCAAGCGTCCGATAACCTGATGATATAAATGTGAATGTATACTCTTGTCCATATTCGTTTTAATTTGAGGCACAAATATATATTCTTTTATCGGATATACCAAAAAGGGATGTTTGGGCACGTGTGGTAGAATCCCATAGCCAGTTCGAGGATGGATTGAGAAGCGAAGCCTGAGGTTCAGGGCGCCATATAAAGCTTTTGCCCTTTCAGGGCGCCAGGCGTGGGGACATGAATACCCAGGGCGAATGCCCTGGGCTAGGAGCTTCTGCCCTTTCAGGGCGTGAGGGGAATTGCAGGGATGCGTGAAGGGAATAGCAGGGATGCGTGAGGGGAATAGCCTTACCTTTTTAAAAAAGCTCTTTTTGCGTATATTTTTCAGATATATTTTGGCGCTTTCAGAGAAAAAGTGTAATTTTGTGGGAGATATTTAATTAAAGGAGGAGAAGATTATGGCAACATTAACTGATGTAGATGCAGAAGCAATGAGACAGAGATTGGTGGTGAAGGAAAGTCTGACACAGGCTTTTAAAGAACTCCGTGCGGCAGAAGCTTCTGGAGCCGAACACCCTGATGCCCGAAAATTATTCAAATAACGGAGGATACATTTATAAGTTATGAATGTAAAGGAACATATATTGGCGGCTATCCGCAAATGGCTGACGATTATGACAACATCACCTACCCACTGACCGAACTCGGATGGGAACTGGGCGAGGAAATCAACCCCGTGATGTATACCGCCCAGGAATGGGAAAAGTATAGGAATACACCCTTCGTCAGGAACGTAGAAAAGGAAGGGGTAAAAATATGAATATAAAGGAGTAATTAGCCTTTTTTCTTCGGTCAACCATACCACAAATGCATAAAATTCGTTAAAAGCCGTGTGTCTATAGCACTCACTTTCTATTTGGTTATATGATTTTTTTTTATAACCTTTGCAGCAAAAATTCAACGCAATGGCAAAAAAGATGAACATAACCCAAAAGAGCCTGGACCGTGTTAAGGAAAAGTGCCTGGAAAGCTTAGGAGATTTCTTGAGCGAGTTGTGTCGTGACAAATTGTTGGGTCCCACTAGCGTTGAAAAGATTTTCAGTTTCGATCACATTACATTTAAACGGATATGTGATAAAGATCAAACCGTAACCGTTAAAACAATGGGTAGGATGATGGGAATTATAGCATATTTCCTCAACGGACTTAAGGAAACTTGTGACAAGAGACTGAAAGAACTCCAAGAAGATGATAAAATGAAGTTATATCTGAAAAGGATAAAGATTGATGAGTTGAATAAAAAGAGAGTGAAATGCACGGAAGCCATGGAAAAATACAAGAAGACTTTCGGTATTATAGCAATCAGCTTCTTTGAACTAATCGGACAAAACGAAGAATTTTAATCATTAAATAAGAGACAACCGGTTAAGATGCTAACATCTGAAACCAAGTATTAATATAAAAAATCAACAACAAAAAAAAGCAACACAACCCTACCCGCCCCCACACCTTACGATAGTAGGCGCTCGGCAGTTCTCCAGCGGCTTACGCTAAAAATGTTAGCGCAAACACACGTCCCTCTACTAAAATGAGGAGGAAACAATTAATAATCAACCTAAAAACAACAAAGGAAGATGAAACTATTTTTTTATAGGAAATTTATTCGCTTCGTAATAAAGCACTTCACCATTGTCATCAACAATACCATCCAGATGAATGGTGGGCAGTATATCGAGCACATGATCAACTATCAGGGAAAGGAGGATGAGAAATGTCTGGACAAAGAATGATCATCATGAACGCTGGTAGCTCGTACTTCGAGCATGTGGAGAACTATTATGGCAGCAATGCCTGTGAGCAAACCTCATGCAGAAATGCTGAGATGCCGGAAGAGCTGAAAACGGAAAAGGCTCAGAGGATTAAGAACAACCTGATAGAGATTGGTGTGGTAACCGAAGATTTCATGCCCTCAGGACTGTCATCATCCGAAGCTGCCGTCCTTGCCAATCAGATAGGTACAGAGTTGGAAATCAAGAATATATGGAGTGTATTCGGCAATTATTGGGGTCCTAATCCGAACTCGATGAGAGCCGCCTGCAACCGGGGAATGGAACAGAAGAAAACGGGTGCCTTCCTCGAAAAAGTGATGCCTGCTATCAGAGGCTAAACTGGCAGGTAGTACTAGTACGCGTACATAGTACGTACTAGGTAGAAGCGAGAAATTTTCCCTACCTTTGCCCCCGGAATTCAGAACCAATGCGGTCTGAGTTTCGGGGGCTTTTGTGTATCTGCACATCAACCGTGGTGGGAGCCCCCAATCTTCTAAATTATTTAAAATGATGGAAGTGAAAGCGTATGTGTTCAGTCATCCTTCTTACAGACGACTGAGAGTAGTGAAAACGGAAGAGGGCATTACCCCACAAACCAATCTTTTATTAACGAAATAACATGACAGAAACACAACATGTAATTGCACTGAACCCTTATCGCAAGGGCAATAAGGGGAAGGTGTTTTCCAACAGTATGGCGGTGTATGACAAGGTGATTGCATCGCCGGAAATCAGGAAGATGATTCAGCAGATTAGGGGCGAACTGCCTATCCCGAAGGTGAATGCCAACGATGCAGAGGCGGTGAAGAAGGCGCAGGACAGGCTGAAGAGCGAACTGCCTTTCTTCTGTCCCCACTACGGCATTTTCAAGAACAATGTGCGCAGACAGGAGAATGCCCAGCCCGAGAGTTTCATGTTCCAGACTATCATCGACGTGGATGACAGGGAGTATGTAGACAAGGCTATCGAGAAGGCAAGGGAGCTGAACTGCTCTAACAGCATCTGGAACGGCTCGCTGCTGCACCTCTGCTACAGTGCCCGGAAGAAGCTGCACATCGGTATCAGACTGCCGGTGGGAATGACCATCGAGGAGACGCAGAAGGCGTATTGCGAGGCGCTGGGGGTGCCGTATGACGAGAGCTGCATCACACCCGAGAGAATGATTTATCTCACCGATAAGGACTCGGAAATCTACAGGTCGAAGATGTGGTGCGCCGTGCTGAGCAAGAAGGAGATTCTGATGCGAAGGCAGGCGTATCTGGACCGCGGACTGACCGTGGACGGAAGAGGGAAAGTTAATAGTCCTCATCAAGTTAATAGTTTACAGTTAAAAGTTAATAGCAATGGTAAGAATAATGAAAATAATAGACTATCGGGCAATGACGGCAATACTGCTGTTTCTGCTGGCTCTGCTGTTCAGCCTGCCCAATCTGATAATAGCCATGGTGCTGATGCTCCTCATATCGGGGATTCTGGAGGCAATCAGGATGCTGGCGGACTGGGAGCCAGGGAGAAGAATCTGATTGCGTTTGACCTCTTTACGCAGGCTGCCGGACTCGGGGGCATGGAGATTGATACCGTGGGGTCGAGACACTCCTCGCTGCTGGCTATCATGAGCGCCGGTGCTTCGAGGGTGATAGAGGAAGAGGAACTGATGAAGGTGGTGAGGGTGAAAATGCCGAGCTACTATCAGGAGAACGACTGCCATCAGCTGATTCACGATTTCTATGCGAAATATGCTGACAACACGAAGCCGATGTCGAGGGAAGTGATGAGGGTGAATGCGCTGGCGGAGCAGAAGGCCATTCAGATAGTTAATAGGGCTGATGCTAATCATACAGTTCAAAGTTCAAATCTCCAAGTTCAAAGTACTGAGCAGGATTATCCTGACCCGCCGGAGATGCCGAAGAAACTGCCGAAGCTGGTGGAGCTGCTGATATCGAGGACGCCGGAGATTTATAAGCCGGCTGTGGCGCACGCTATCTTCCCGCCGCTGGCTACGCATCTCTGGAAGACGAGGTTCCGGTATATTGACAACGTGGAGCACGAGGCGAGACTGATGACGCTGCTGCTTGCGGGTACCGGAGCGGGTAAGAGCAGCGTGAACAGGCCTATCGATTTCATTATGGAGGATATCAGGATGAGGGATGCTGAAAACCTGAAGCGCGAAAAGGCGTGGAAGGATGAGATGCTGCGCAAGGGTGCCAACAAGGATAAGCGCAAGAGACCTGAAAACCTGATTATCCAGGAGATTGATGCGGATATGACAAACCCGGCTTTCGTGATGAGAACGGCTGAAGCGCAGGAACATTTCCTCTATACTTCGCTCAATGAGCTAGACCAGTTTGATGCGCTCAAGGGTAGCGGAAACCAGCAGTTCCGGATCATGTGTCTGGCAGCTGACCCAGGTAACAAATACGGACAAACTCGCGTGGGAACGATGAGCGTTACGGAGCGTGTTACCATCCGGTTCAACTGGAATGCATCTACCACCATCCAGAAGGGTCAGCGTTACTTCTCTAGGGTTCTTACCGATGGTCCTATCAGCCGTATCAACTTCTGTACCATCCCCGAAAGGGAAATCGGCGAAGATATGCCTGTTTACGGAACTTATGATGAATCGTACCGTGAGGCGCTACGGCCTTACATCGAAAATCTGAACAAAGTAACAGGCTTGATAGAGTGTAAGGAGGCGTTTCAGCTTGCCCTCAAACTGAAGGATGAGAATGCTGAGTTTGCCCGGCTGTCGCAGGACAGGACGTTTGAGAATCTCTCGTTCCGTGCCAACGTCATCGCTTACCTGAAGGCGTGTGTGCTGTATGTAGCCAATGGTTGCAAGTGGGAGCCGGAGATTGATGAGTTTATCCGCTGGAGTGAGCAGTATGACCTGTACTGCAAGATGCGGTTCTTCGGCGACATGATTGCGAAGGAGAACTATACGGCGGAGAGGAGTTCGAAGCGTGGGCCTCAGAATCTTTTACAGATACTGCCCGATAACTTTACGGCTGCGCAGTTGCTTGCCATCCGGCTGGAGCATGGTTTGGATGCGAAGGGTACCGACATGATGATCAGGCAGTGGCTGCACCGGAATTACATCAGGCGGGCGTATCAGTATACGGGCAAGCGTGACAGTTGTGACAGTTGTGACAGTTTTCAGAAGCTTAAGTATCGTCACGATGGTATGGTTATTGAATCTTAAATTTATTTTTACTTATGCAGATAGTTTTAAAACGTATAGCGAAGAAGAAGACCTACACGATAGGTCGCCTTTACATCCTGAAGGATGAGGATGTGAAGAAGCGCACGATTGAGAGTGTGAACAAGTGCAGGGGGCTGAAGACGGTATGCGAGGTGCCCCCGGAGAAGCTGAATGCGGACTCGTATTTCTGTGATACGCTGGAGCCGTGCTGGCGCAACCTTCTGGGTGTGGAGCTAAGTCCTGCCGAGGAGAATGTGCGGTTGGGGCGTGTATCGGGCAAGAAGGCGCAGAAGATGAAGGGCACGACGGCGATACCTGAGGGCACTTATCCGGTGGTGATCAGTAAGTTGCCGAAGTTTAAGATGTGGTTGCCGCTGCTGTTGGCTGTTCCCGATTTTGAGGGCATCCGCATCCATGCCGGCAATTATCCCGATGATACGCAGGGCTGCATCCTGGTGGGTGAGAACCGTGTAAAAGGCATGGTTGTGAACTCCCGTATCTGGCTCCACCGCCTCATCAATGCCATTACCGCTGCGAGAGACAGGGAGGAAAGCATTTGGATTACGATTTTGTAATGTTGAATGTTGAGTGTTGAATGTTGAATTAGGCTAGCGCCCTTGAGTCCGTTAGGCAAAAAATCAACATTCAACATTCAACACTCAACATTCAATTTAACATTCAACATTCAACATTAATAATTAAACATTTTTATATCATGGAAAAAAATTATAAAACAAAAAAAGAAGAGATGAAGAATGAAAAGACAGCGGGTAATGCTGTTGTGTTTGAAAACCCTGAATTCGGTAAGATTCGCACCTTGACAGACGAAAATGGAGAACCTTTGTTCTGCGCGAAAGACATCTGTGATGTACTGGGATACAAAAGAGCGAATGACGCTGTAAGCCAACTAGTTAAACCACTTGATACGGCAAAACGCAGTGCATGGGTAGTGACAGGTTTTAAGAAGGATGAAAGCGAGGCTAAACGCTGGACTCAGATGCTTTTCGTCAACGAGAGCGGATTCTATGCTTTGGTGCTCGGGTCCAAGCTTCCTACGGCGGTAAAGTTCAAAAACTGGGTTACTTCCGAGGTGCTGCCACAGATTCGCAAGACGGGCGGTTATATTCCGGTAAAGCAGGGTGAGAGTGATGAGGAGACGATTCGGCATGCAGAAGAGATTCTCAGAGCTACACTCAAGGAGAAGGAGAATCTGCTGAAAAACCAGCAAGTGCAGATAGATCAGCAGAAGAAACTCATCGGAGAACAGGATACAGAGATTCGACGGCTGAACGGTGTGGTAGATGAGCAGGTGGTTTGCATCGCCAAAAACGGTGAGAACATCATCCAGTTGGAGAATCAGGTGGATCATCTTCTGCCGAAGGCGCTCTACACCGACAATGTGCTCAACTCTGTTTCCTGCTTCACCACCACGCAGATTGCGAAAGAGCTGGGTATCACGGCGCAGGAGTTGAACCGCCAGCTCTGTGCCCTTCATATCCAGTACTACCAGAGCGGCCAGTATCTGCTCTATGCCGATTATGCCCACATGGGCTTAGCGAAGAGCCGCACCCGCTACTCTACCCTCCCCGACCCTCACTGCGATGGGGTACAGGAGAAGCTGGGCACCGCCTATACCCACACCTATCTCGTATGGACCGAAAGAGGAAGAAAGTTCATACACTTAAAGGTAAAAAGGTAAAAAAGTAAAAAGGTAAAAAGAAGCTTTAGCCCCTTCCTGTCCCCGTTCCCAGCGATTCCATCGCTGGTCCCCTAAAAAAGGTAAAAAGAGCCCCCTAGCTAGCTTCCCCCCGCTAGGCTCTTTTTACCTTTTTACTTTTTTACTTTTTTACCTTTTTAAATTTGGTAGTTAGTGAATAAAGCCGTAACTTTGTAGGCTCTTAGAACAGAATAAAGGAAATAGATTAGTAATTAAAAGCAAATATGAATAATCATACAACATCAATAACGACGAACAAGAAACATCACTACCGGGAACTGCTATCTATCGGCATTCCTATCATCATCGGACAGCTGGGTACCATCATCCTGGGATTTGCCGATACGCTGATGATAGGCCATCACAGTACGCCGGAACTGGCGGCTGCCGGACTGGTGAACAATATCTTCGGTCTGGTATTCGTATCCTATATGGGATTCACCTACGGCCTCACTCCTATCATCGGACGGCTCTACGGCGAGGAACGGACCGACTGCATCGGACAGAAAGTGCGCAATGCCTTCTGTGCCAACATGCTGACGGGCATCATCTTCACCCTCGCCCTCGTTGTGCTCTACCTGAATCTGGGGCGCATCGGACAGCCTGAAGAGCTGCTCTCGCTCATCCGTCCTTACTTTCTGGTAAACCTTGCCTCGGTGCTCTTCATGGGCATCTTCTTCACGATGAAGCAATTTCTTGACGGACTCGGACAGACCAAGGTGGCGATGTGGGCGATGATTGGCGGCAACGTAATCAATATTCTGGGCAACTGGGTACTGATTTATGGTGTGGCGGGGTTCCCGGAACTGGGTTTGCTGGGAGCCGGTATTTCGACGCTGGTGAGCCGCATTCTGATGGCGCTGGCGATGGTGGGCATGCTGATGACGGGCAAGAATTTCGGGGAATACAGACGCGATATTCTGCGCAGTTCTCTGACCAAGGCTGACTTCAGGGAGATGAACCGGTTGGGCTGGCCTGTGGCGCTGCAGCTGGGCATGGAGTCGGCTGCTTTCACGCTGAGTTGTGTGATGGTGGGCTGGCTGGGAACCATTCCGCTGGCAGCTCATCAGGTGATGATTACCCTCTCGCAGCTCTTCTATCTCGTGCTTTCGGGCATGGCGGCTGCGCTGGCTATCCGCGTGAGTCATTTTATGGGTCAGAAGGACTACGCTGCTGTTCGCCGCAATGCCTACGACGGTTTCCGGCTGAACCTGCTGTTCTCGCTGTGTATGGGTTTGCCGGTGTTCCTGCTTCGCCATCAGATAGGTGGCTGGTTTAATGATAATGTGGAGGTGCAGGCGTATGTGGCTACGCTGATTATCCTGTTGATGGTATATCAGTTTGGCGACGGACTGCAGTATACCTTTGCCAATGCGCTGCGTGGCATCGCCTGTGTGAAGCCGATGGTGCTCTATGCCTTCATCGCCTATTTCGTCATCTCCTTGCCGCTGGGCTACACCCTAGGTTTCCCATGCGGCTTAGGCATTCTGGGCATCTGGATCGCCTTCCCGTTCGGTCTGACCATAGCGGGAGAAATGTATCGCAGGAGATTTGAGAAGGAACTGAAAAAGATTGAGGAATAAAGAATTAGGCACGGGAAAAGAATTAGGCACGGATTACACGGATTACACGGATTTATAGAGACATACTCAAAAACGAGTTATAATATCGAAAAAAATCCGTGTAATCCGTGAAATCCGTGCCTAAAAAATCTGACGGGATTTACTCAGCAGCCTGCTCAGCACGATCATCTACGTTCTCACCCTCTGTAGGAGCGAGAGTAGCCTTGAAATCGGTGATGCCGTACTTGGCAAGAATGTTGTACCACTGGAGGAGCTTCTTGATATCGCTGTCGTGAACACGGTCGCGATCGTAGTTAGGAAGAACCTCAGCAAAATAAGCGTGGAGCTCAGCAACAGGCGCCTTCTTGTAGTTGAAAGTGCTAGGCTTGCCCTCTTCCTTCTTGCTTACGCTGTCGAGCACTTCCCAAAGTGGCACCTCATCAGCGTCTGTATACATAGCGATGTCACCAAGACTTGTTACACGGTCTGTAGCGAAAGCTGGGACACGCTTGTGAGTCTCATCGAGCGTTTCTACGATGAGGTTTCTGTTGCCTCTTGATACCAATTTATAAAGGCCTGGTTTGCCTGCAATTGAAAGGATTGTTTCCATTGTCTTTTCTATTATTCTTTATTATTAATGATATCCAATAATTTTCTTACCTGTGCATCGATATCCTGCTCGCCATCGTTCACGATTTCGAAATCAGAGCGGGCTGCAAGCTCTTCCTGCGGCATGACGGCATCTATCCACCGCTGCGCCTTCTCGGCCGGGATATGGTCGCGCTGCATGATGCGCTGGATGCGGACCGGTATGGGAGCCGTTACGCAGACCACGAAATCGAGGTGGACACGGCGGTAGAAACCGCTATCGAAGAGGATGGCACTCTCCATCCACTCATAGCTGCTCTGCTCGAAATCGCGCGCCACAGCCGGATGAACCACATCATTGACAGCCTGCTTGTTAGCCTCGCTGGCAAGCAGAAACTGAGCCAGCACAGGCTTCTGCAAAACGCCCTCTGCGCTGTAAACCTGCTCGCCCACCAGCTTCTTCAAGCCAGCCTGCAAGCGGGCATCGGTACACATGAGCCGCTTAGCCTCAGCATCGCAGTCATAGACCCTGATGCCCTGTTTCTCCAATATCCGACACACATAGCTCTTTCCGCTACCTATGCCACCCGTTATCGCTATCTTCATCATAGTAGAAAAACTATCAACTATAAACTATCAGTTATCAACCATCATTGCTGTTCCAGCAGATAATCTACCGTTTCCAGTTCGAGATGCGCCTTGCTCACCGAGCGCGGCACGCTGCGCAGCTGGAGGTGGCACTTGTCTGAAGGGTTGTTAGCCAGATCATTATAATCTACTACCACCTTAAACTGGCTCGGCTTGATGGTTCTGAAGAGGCTGGCTCCGATGGTGAATCTTACCGAAACCTTAGACGGGAAGGTACGGAGCACCATGTTATCCGGCATGTTGATGGCCGTAACAGGCACCTCGACCGCCTCTTCGGTAAGCACATCAGGATATACCGCCAGACGCACCATCTGAGGCACAATCTTCATGCCGCGTATCTTCTTGATAAGCACGCTGCGATGAATGGTATCCTGCAGGTTGCGCATGTTGAAAGGCTCTATTTCTACCGATTCCAACTGGTCGAGCATCTTCTTGTTGGCGTAAACCATCACCGTAGACGGCAGGAATTCGGTATGCGCCAGATAATAGCTCTTGCTGGTTGTAATCTTTCCTCTGAACACCACAGGCACCCGCTTGGAAGAGCCGTAGGTGAAGAAGAAATCGAATTTTGCCGGCTTGATGGAGATCAGTTTGGTAGAGCCATAGAGCTGGGATGCCACCTGTTTCTGCACATCAGCCATCGGAATCTGTCCCGTTCCCGTATCCTCATCGGCATAATTGGCAAAACGGAATGTGAGCGGATGAATCTTGCCTCCGTAAGCATAGGTAACGAGGGTGAATCCCTTATCGCGCACCGTAATATGCACGGTATCAGGGAGATCGCCCGTTATCACCGCATTGCGGGGCACGCCGGTCAACTGCACAGGAATATTGAATTCTCTCTCGGTAGTCTCATTGAGCGTCATCATCAGCCAGAAGATACCGCTGAGAGCGAGAAAGAACAAAAAAATCAGAAACTCCTTATTCAGACCACTGAACAGGAAGTTTCTGACAGCTTTTAATATGCTCTTGATACTATGCATTAGGTGTCTGACTAGCTGCATCAGCAAACACGTAGCCCTTAGCTACAGTGATTACCACGCCACGAGCTATCTCAACATCAACGGTGTTAGCCTCGAGGTTAACACGCTTAACTGTGCCGTAAACACCGCCACCTGTAACTACCTTAGTACCCTCTGCCAAAGCATTCTGGAACTTGCGGATTTCCTTCTGCTTCTTCTGCTGAGGACGGATCATAAAGAACCACATGATAGCGAAGATGGCTACCATCATGATGAGAAAACTCATGCTGCTACCACCGGCAGCAGCTTGCAATACTAAATTTGTCATGTCGTTAAAGTATTATCTATTATTATTTTTATGTTCTATATATAAATAAGGTGTGGCCAGCAAGAAAGGCCTCCGTTATTTACTCACCCTTGCCCGGAGCACGATGAATGCGCGGACGATGGCCGGCTGGACGCTGAGTAGCTGGGCGCTGGTTGTCTGGACGCTGATTGCCGGCATGTTCGCCGTGCTGTGCATGCTGATGCTGCTTGCGCTCAGGCATCTCCTTCTGGATGAGGTTGCGGCTGATGAGCTCGCGGCAGATATTGTCGAGCATACCGTTAACATAACCGCCGCTTCGAGGAGTGCTGTATGCCTTGGCAAGTTCTACATACTCGTTGATAGTGACGGTAGCCGGGATGCCAGGGAAGTTCATCACCTCAGCGATGGCAATCTGCATGATAATCACATCCATATAGGCAAGACGTGAGAAATCCCAGTTGCGCAAAGCCTCGCTCATATAGCGCTGGTAGGTATCGCAGTTGAGGATGGTAGCACGGAAGAGCTTGCGTGCAAACTCTCTGTCTTCAGCATCCTTGTATTCTGGCAGCAATTCCTGCTTGGCCTTAGCTTCCGGGTCGAAACGCTTGATGGTCTTCAATACGAAAGTATCTACGATATCCTTGTCATCGTTCCAGTAGAGGCTCTTTTCCTCGAGGAATGCATCGAGATCTTCATTGTTCTGAATGAACTGCTTGTAGATGCGGCGCCATACCTCACGGTCGCGGTTGTACTCGTCGAGATCGGCGAGTTCCTCATCAATAGCTCCGCTGATATAATCAGCATAGAGATCGCTGGACGTAATCGCAGTATACACTTTGCGCACCATCTCGATATCCTCATCCCAGCTGGAATGCTTTACATCTATCCATTCGAGCAGCATCTTGTTCTCTTCGAGCTGCAGAGCGAACTTATTGAATGCGAAACGTGGTGAAGGTTCCTGCTCACCCTCTCTCTTGGCACGGGCTACTTCTACATCGTAGCGCTTGCGTGCCTCCTGGGTGACGGCAACGATAAGCTGCAACATGTAGTTGTACAAATCGTATGACTTGGAGAGACTAAACATCAGCTCCTTCTCAGCGTTATCCATGTTATGATCGCTGTTTTGATAGTATGCGTAGGTTAACTGCACAATCTTACGTCTTATCAAATCCCTATTAATCATTCTCTAATGTTTTTAAAAGATTTATATATTAAATTACCTAATACGCTTGCAAAAATACACATTAAATAGGTAATAGACAAGAAAACGGGCAAAAATTTCAGTTTATTTAAGCAAAAAAGTGTATTTTCCTTAATTTTTCTGCATGTAGAACATGTTTTCCCGTAAAAAGTTTGCTCATTCCAAATAATTTTCGTAATTTTGCACCCGCTTTAAGCAAAGCTAATCCGTGTGATGGCGAGTTAAGGCACATTTTTTATTAATAACTTAATTTAGAGTAACACAAAATGAAAGAGATTAATGTAACAGGTCAGAAGCGTACAGACCTTGGCAAGAAAGCTTCTAAGACATTGCGTAAGGAAGGTTTGATTCCATGTAACCTTTATGGTGAGAAGAAGGGCGAGAACGGTGCTCCTGAGGCTTTGTCATTCGCAGTTCCATTTTCAGAGTTGCGTAAAATCATCTACACTCCTCATGTATACGTTATCAACCTCATCATCGACGGTGAGAGCCACACAGCTATCATGAAGGAGATTCAGTTCCACCCAACAACAGACGCTCCTCTGCACGTTGACTTCTACGAGGTTAACGACAAGAAGCCTATCACTATCGGTATTCCAGTTAAGTTGACAGGTCTTGCACAGGGTGTACGTGATGGTGGTCGTATGAACCTCTCTATCCGTAAGATCAACGTTACAGCTCCTTATCAGGTTATTCCTGAGCACCTCGATATCGACGTTACAGAGTTGAAGATTGGTAAGAGCATCAAGGTAGGTGACCTCTCATTCGAGGGTCTCGAGTTGGCTACAAGCAAGGCTGTTGTAGTTTGCTCTATCAAGATGACACGTAACGCTCAGCTCGCTGCACAGGCTGCTGCTGAGGAGGAGGCTTAATCGATAGTCATCAAAGATTTTACGAACCTGAGTAAAGCATTATCAAACATTGGATAAATATTTGATTTGTGGGCTTGGTAACCCTGGCGATGAATACGCCGGCACCAGGCACAACACAGGATTTATGGTATTGGACGCTTTTGCTAAAGCGTCCAATATTCATTTTGAGGATAAGCGATATGGCTTCGTAGCCGAGACTACGCTCAAGGGAAGAAAGATTTTCCTGCTCAAACCTACCACATTCATGAACCTGAGTGGTAATGCGGTAAGATATTGGCTGAATCAGGAAAAGATTGACCAGAGCCGACTCCTGGTTATCAGCGATGAACTCGCCCTGCCACTGGGTGCCTTCCGACTGAAGGCAAACGGCAGCAACGGCGGCCATAACGGATTGGGACATATCCAGCAGCTTATCGGTCAGAATTATGCCCGCCTGCGCATGGGCATCGGCAACGATTATCCGCGTGGCGGCCAGATAGACTGGGTACTGGGCAAATATACTGAGGAAGACATGAAGCAGCTGCAGCCAGCCATCGACCTGGGTGTAGAGATCATCAAGAGCTTCGTCCTTGCCGGTATCGATATTACAATGAACCAGTTTAACAAGCTAGGGAAGAAATAATCATGAAAGAATCAGCAAGAATAGACAAGTGGCTCTGGGCAGCCCGCATTTACAAGACTCGCAGCATTGCTGCCGACGCCTGTAAGAATGGTCGTGTAATGGTAGGAGGCGTAACAAGAAAGCCTTCCTTTATCATCAAGCGTGGCGATGTGGTAAGCGTCAAGAAAGCCCCTATCACCTATTCTTTCGAGGTTCTCGACTGCATAGAGCAGCGTGTAGGAGCCAAAATGCTCTTCGGAGTCTATAAGAACGTGACCGATCCTAAGCAATATGAATTGCTGGAGATGAGTCGCATCAGCGGATTCGTAGATAGAGCAAGAGGCACTGGTCGCCCAACCAAGAAGGAACGCCGAGCCCTGGACGCCTTCGTAGATCCAGCCATGTTTGGATTTGACGAAGAAGACTGGGACGAGGATGAAGAATAAAAAAGAGGATTGAATTTACTATATAAAGTAATTCAATCCTCTTTTTCTTTAATTTCTGAGCTTTGGCATGTAGTTCTGGAATGCAAGAAAACGGGGATAAAATATTTCTAAAAACATTCTATATGGTAACAATTTCGTATTTTTTCGCCCGATTTTAGCAAATAATCATTAATTTGTTTGGACTCTATTGTAAAAAATCCTATCTTTGCACCCGAAAGATGATGGTAAGGCATGATAAATGGCTACCTCATTTTCAGCTTTATAGTAACATACTATTTCAAAAGCTACGAGAATATTAACAGTTTTAAATTTATAAATTGAAAGAGTTATGAAAAAATTATTTGTTATGGCAGCTATGGTGCTGTCTTCTGTAGGTGCTTTCGCACAGTACAATGCAGGCGATGTTACAATTCAGCCTAAGGTAGGTTTGAGCATCGCAGATTACACAGACGCAGATAACTCTAAGACACGTGCCGGTGTTGTTGCTGGTGCAGAATTGGAGTATCACGTTTCTCCTATGTTCGGTCTTAGCGCAGGTTTGCTCTACTCTATGCAGGGAACTAAGGGCGATATAGAAGAAGAGGGTGTTAAAGCTTCAGCAACTATCAAGAACGATTATCTCAACATTCCAATCCTCGCTAATGTTTACGTAGCTCCGGGTTTGGCTCTCAAGGCTGGTCTTCAGCCAGGTTTCAAGGTAAGCAGCAAGGTCACAGCCAAGGCTGGTGGGTATTCTGTTTCTGAAAACCTCGATGATACATTCAAGTCATTCGACCTCTCAGTTCCTGTAGGTATCTCTTACGAGTACATGAACGTTTGTCTGGATGCTCGCTACAACATCGGTGTAACAAAGGTTATGGACGGCACTGATAGCAAGAACTCTGTATTCCAGGTTACATTGGGTTACAAGTTCAAGCTCTAATCGAGAACTCTTGACAAGACAAAATAACAATCCCCGTTCTTCATTACGAAGAGCGGGGATTTCTTTTTTCTCGTCATACCTATTTGAAATGAGCCTCACGTAAACATTGAGTGAGGCTTACTATCGTTTTAAATGAAGCTTACTTCAAAGGCAAATGAAGCCTGTTTCATACGCAGATGAAGCTTACTTCAATGCCCAATGAAGCTTACTTCGTTTTCAAGAGAAGTTTTTTAGAACATTCTTCCACCTGGACGACCACCGCCAAAACCGCCATTGAAAGGACGGCCATGGAAGTTTGGACGGCCACCAGGACCACCAGGACCACCAGGACCTTCAGGTCCACCCCTACGGGCATCCTTGCCTCCGAAGAGATTCAGGCGGTAAATCACGTGCAGCATCGCATAGCTGTTGATAGCATTATACTCCGTATCCGTACGGGATGTAGCAGAAATGGCACGAGAGAAAGTGCTCTGCTGGCGGAGGATATCGTAGAACTGCAGCATGATGGTAAGAGGCTTGCCCTTCAGGAAACCCTGAGAGAGCTGCGCATTCCATACAAACTCATCCGTATTCATGCTGCTGTCGCTATAACCGCGGCGGCTGCTGATAGAGAGACTTGAGTTCAGACTGGTGCCCCAAGGTGCTGTAAGCGTCATGCTTGGTCCATAAGAGAACTGCCAGGTATCGAGGTTGCTGTTTGGCTGCAACTTGTTCTTGGCATGGTTATAATTCAATGTTCCGTCGAGCGATAGCTCCAACCAGTCGTTGCGATAACTGAAAGAGAGGCGTTCTCTCCAAGTGGTACTGCGGGTGGTATTCTTCTGGGAATCAGACTGCTTGTCGAGACTCAGATAGCTCACATAGTTGTTGTAACCCAAGTTGGTATCGGTATTCACGTTCCATACACCGGCACTATCGATAGAGCAGTTGAACATAAAGGCTCCCATCACATTCCAGTTGCCATTGATATTCTCAGGTCGGGTGATTCTTCCACCAGTCTTCTCATCGTAGGTCACCTTGTTGCTGATGCTATTGTTGGTGGTTGAGAAGTTGATGAAAGTCATAACACCTCTGTTGTGGTTCTGAACGAAATTGTTGTAGAACAACCGGAAGTTCTGAGTGAACGATGGCTTCAAGCCAGGGTTACCCTTCGAGATGTTCAGCGGGTCGCTGTTATCTGTGATATCAAGCAACTGAGAGATGCTTGGCTGAGAGGTGGTACCACGATAGTTTACACGCAGGTTGCTCATCTTTGAGAAGCGATAGCGGAAATCGAGGGTTGGACTGAAATTCGTTACGTTGCGAACGGTATCTACATGCACTCCCTGATATTCCTGGATATACTTCGACTGTTGTGGCTGAATCATCACACCGAAGTTCAAGTTATACTTCTGACGGATGAATCGCATCATCACCTGGATATCATGATTGTAGTTGCGATACTCTGAGAAACGGCTCAACTCATCATCCCTGTAATCATTGAGGTTACCGGCAAACGGATTCAGGTAGCTATCCCAACCACAATATTCATGATCGCCATTCATCGCATACTTGCTGAAATCGTAGGTGCTGCGGTCGCTCTTGGAGTAGCTGTAAGTAAACTTATAGCTGAACTGCAGGAAGGTAGCCTTCCAGAGTGGCTCACTATAGGTCAACTGACCCGCATAGCTGTAATCCTTCGAAGGAGTCAGGTTATAGCGGTTGGTCTGATAAGTAGAGTCCTTACCCTCCGCTGTCTGTACGAGATAGAGCTTGGCATTGTTGAGCGAGATGCTCTTGCTGTCCTTATCCGTATATTTGGCATCCACACGGAAGGTGATGTTGCGTCCCTTGTTGCCCAACTTGCGGTTAATCTGCAACATACCACGCACATTATTGCTCTCGGAATAGCTGATTCCCTGGGAAAGTTGTTTGTTCACCATAGCCTCAGCCTTCTCCAACTCATCAATACCTTCCTCAGAAAGAGGGTCTTTGGTGGTAATGGTATAAGGATCCTTGTTGTAAGAAGCCGACTGGCTGCCACTCAATCCATCGCTGGTACTCCAGGAGATGGAAGGACGGAAGAGGATATTGGTCATGGAATCAGGCATCCACTCCAATCGGATGTTGCCATTCCAACTGTTGCTGCGGGAGAAACTCTGGCTCAGGCTATTGCTGAAAGAGCTGCTGCTACCCATGAAGTTCTCGCTGGAACGACGGCTCCAAATATCGCCATCGCTGTGATTCCAGCGAAGTGAAGTATTGAACTTGAATTTATTCTTCAGTTCGTAATTGTAGTTGGCAGCAATCATCTTGCTGGCATTCAAACCGTTGGCACCGCCCCAGAATCCTCTGCCAGGACCACCGCCGAATCCACGGTCGCTGGTATTGTTGGCATTGGTAAAGAGCAAGAATCGGTTGTTATCATTGAAATAACCTCCCATGCCACGCATATTGTAGCGGCTCTTGTTGCCCACGCCCAGATCGATATTGGAAATCAAACCCCTGTTCATACCCTTCTTCACACCGAAGTCGAGCACGGTCTGCTCCTCGCCGTCATCAATACCGGTTACCTTAGAGAGATCACTCTTCTCATCGTATGCCTTGATTTTCTCGATGATGCTGGTAGGCAGGTTCTTCAGGGCAGTCTTGGTATCGCCCGTCATAAACTCCTTGCCATCCACGAGAATCTTCTTTACCTCCTTACCATTGATCTTGATAGTACCGTCATCGCTCACCTCTGCACCCGGCAGACGCTTTACGAGTTCCTCAACTACCGAGCCTTCCGGTGTGCGATAGGCAGAAGAATTGTACACGAAAGTATCCTCCTTCAGAGTTACCTTCTGAGCCATAGCTGTTACCACTGCGCCTTTCAGCATGATAGCCTCAGCCCCCAGCACAATCTTACCCATAGCCAGATCCTTGTTATCAGAAATTTGGATACGCTTCACAGTAGACTTATATCCTACACTCGAAATCTTGAGCAGATATTTGCCATTTGCCGGAGCGGTGACATGAAAGAGTCCATTCTCATTACTGATGGCACCAGCTACATACGTGCTGTCGCTCTTAAGCAATTGAATCGTTACCTGCTCAATGGCTTCCTTGGTATCGCGGTCAGTAATCTGACCGGATATCAGTCGCTGTTGAGCAAAGGATGCCATTGCCATCAACAGCAGCAGCATCGTCAGAATTGATTTTTTCATTCTTATTTTTAATTTGTTATTATTTCCAACTATGAGTGTTTTCACACATAATCGCTATGATATTCTATTATCATTTTTGTTACTCGATTGTTTTGACGCGTTAAAAACGCCAAGGTTTAATGCATTATGAGAAAAAAAACGCTAATTTAGCAACTTTTTTTTTGTATTGTCTCCATTTTAATGTATCTTTGCACAAAAATTAATACGTTAGAATGTTATGGAACAAAGAGTAATCATATCAACCCAACTGGAAAGCGAACTGGTAAGTGCACTTTCAGAATGTGAGCACGACAAGCTTTTTGTGCTTACTGATACTACAACATTGGAACTATGCATGCCTGTATTGCAGAATTTTTACTGCATGAAGGAAGCCCATATCATCACTATTCCGGCTACCGACAGCCATAAAGACATCGAGAGTCTGATGATGGTATGGAAAGGACTGCAGGAGGGAGGAGCTTCACGCCACTCCTGTATGATTAATCTGGGCGGCGGCATGGTAACCGACCTGGGTGGCTTTGCTGCCAGCACTTTTAAGAGAGGCATCAACTTTATCAATATCCCTACCACCCTACTGGCTATGGTAGATGCATCGGTAGGTGGAAAGACAGGCATCAACTTCGGCGGACTGAAGAACGAAGTAGGTGTGTTCAATGATTCTAAATTTGTTATTCTAGATACAGAGTTCCTGAAGACGCTCGATGCAGAAAACATCTGTTCGGGCTATGCAGAAATGCTGAAACACGGTCTGATTTCTACAGAAGCCATGTGGGAAGAACTGGTCAGCTTTGACCTCGACAAGCCAGATTTGAAGCAGCTGCAGCGCATGGTAGGCGACAGCGTGAAGGTAAAGGAGCGCATTGTAGAGCAGGATCCGCACGAGCAGGGCATCCGCAAGGCGCTGAACCTGGGCCATACTTTCGGTCATGCATTCGAGAGTTGGGCATTGAAGCGTAAGCCTATCCTACATGGTTACGCAGTGGCATTCGGTCTGATTCCAGAACTCTATCTGAGTGTTGCCAAGACCGGATTCCCTACAGAGAAGATGCGCCAGACTGTAAGCTTCATCAAGGAATTCTATGGTACACTGGATATTACCTGCGATGACTATGATGAACTGATAGAACTGATGCACCATGACAAGAAGAACCAGAATGGCATCATCAACTTCACGATGCTGGGCGGCATAGGCGATATCCGTATCAACCAGACTGCTACGACAGAAGAAATCAAGGAAGCACTCGATTTCTTCAGAGAAGGATAATTCAGCTAAAGAATATTTCTTCAGAGAATCCTTTTAAAGAAAGATAGAGCGCTTCGGCTTTCCGGTTTCGGTAAGCGGGAGTTGATTTACATGAAGGTATTCTCTAGGAATCCAATATTTATGATCAGATAAGAGGCGGCGAACAGTCGCCTCTATTTTTTTCATATCCTCATCTTCCGTCAAGAGAACAGCAATTTCTCCAAACTTCCCGTCTTTCTTCTTGACAATCATGAAAGGTTTTTCGAGATAAGGCTTCAACAGAGCCTCAACCTCTTCTATCTGAATCTTGATGCCTCCGCTGCAAATCACATTGTCTTTTCTGCCTTTGATGCGAAAACGGAGTTTTTCCACCTTATTATATATATAGGATTCTATTTCCACAATATCGTTCGTTACCAGGGGCTCTGCACAGACCTGCGGAGCATCTATCACCAGACAACCTTCATCGGTCTGACTGATTCTGACACTATCGAAAGGCTGGTACCATTCGCTAGCCTCAGCACCGTTAATTCTTCTCAGGGCAATATGCGAGAGCGTTTCGGTCATTCCGTAGGTACTCCAGATGGCAATATCTCCGGGAAGAGCCTTCAGTTTCTGTTCGAGAGCCTCATCTATGGCCCCGCCACCGATAATAAGATGACTGATGCGGCAGAGTCGAGCCCGCTCTTCAGGAACCTGCAGGGTATTATAAACCTGCATCGGGACCATGGCAGCAAAGGTAATCTCTTTATTTACATCTTTCAAAGGATGCCCACTTGGGGATACAGAAATAAGATGGAGATGGCGCTCGATACTGCGCACCACCACCATCTTACCTGCAATATAATCGAGCGACATACAGAGCAAAGCACTGTCACCAGGCTTCAAACCCAGGAAATCACAGGTGATGCGGGCTGAGTTGAGCATTCGCTTCTTCTCTACCATCATCGGCTTGGGCTTTCCCGTGGAACCACTGGTATGCACCAGCACCCGGTCGCTATCGTTATTCCATTCAGAAAGGAAATCTTCTAAAGTCATTTTACTACAAACAGTTTGTCACCACGAATCTCCAAAGGCATCGGTATATTATCAGTAAAGAGCTGTCCGGTGCCCAAGCCTTGCGGCATCTTGACATTCGGACCATATACTTTAGCTGCATAATGAGCAATAGCATTCAGACCGATATTACTCTCAAGAGCAGAGGTAATCCAGCTGCCGATGCCTCGCTGGCTAGCCAGTTCTATCCACTCGTTACATCCATAGATTCCACCATGAAGTGAAGGCTTCAAGATGATATATTGCGGACGAATGGTATCAAGCAGAGCCTCTTTCATGCTTCTCACATTCACACCAATCAACTCCTCATCCAGGGCGATAGGGAGCGGTGTTTCGCGACAAAGCTGAGCCATCTTAGGCCACTGATGCTGTTTGATAGGCTGCTCTATCGAATGAATGTCATATTTAGCCAAAGCCTCCAGCTGACTCATTGCATTCTCCGGCAAAAAGCCACCATTGGCATCTACACGCAACTCAACCTGCTCCTTGGTATAAACATCACGGATGCGCTTGATGAGATCGAGTTCCTTGAAGAAATCGATGGCACCGATTTTCAGTTTCACGCAATGAAAACCCATCTGGAGTTTCTCCTCCAACCGGGCCAGCATCTCCTCATAGGTTCCCATCCACACCAATCCGTTGATTGTGATACCTTCTTCACCTCTTCCGAAAGGAGAATCGAAGAGATTGACAAGATTCTCCATTCCCATAGGAACAGAGACTCCCGCCTCCTTCAGTATTTCGACAGAAGTCTTTCCCTCAGACAGATTCATTGCCCCCAGCTTCTTCTTCGCTTCATCAAAGAACGAAGCAAAGGCGGTTTCGAGACCGAAAGTAATGCTTGGATAAGCACGAATCATATCGTAAGGGATGCGTCCCATCTGCTCTACCATCTGACAAACCTGTCGCAGGGTGACAGCATATTCCGGTTTGGCATCGCAACTGAGATCAGGGAGCGTAGCACACTCTCCCACTCCCTCTACTCCCGGCATTTCATCCGAGGTGAGAGTGAGATAATAACTGTGTCTCGTGGTATATACGCCACGAGACGTGCCTGCCGGCTGCTTGAAGTGGAGCGTGCGCTCCGAGATTTCTATCTTATACACTTTATTTAAATGTTAAGTGTTGAATGTTAAATTTTTCTTGCCACTTACTTCTTCTGTTTCAATTCATACAGATCCTTGCGGCGGTCGCGAAGATTTCTTACAGCACCGTAGGTATGAAGCTCATTCAAGAGATTCAGGTCAACATCTGATACGAGAATCATCTCGGTATTAGGTGTTGCCTCTGAACGCTTGCCATCGTTAGGGAAAGCAAAGTCGCAAGGGGTGAACACGGCGCTCTGGGCATACTGGATATCCATGTTATGAACACGAGGCAAGTTGCCCACACTACCCGCAATGGCTACATAGCACTCGTTCTCGATGGCACGCGCCTGGGCACATACTCTTACTCGGGAGTAAGCATTCTGCGTATCGGTCATGAATGGAACGAAGAGAATCTGCATGCCATCATCCGCCATTAATCTTGACAACTCAGGGAACTCCACATCATAGCAGATTACGATACCAATCTTACCGCAATCGGTATCGAAGGTCTGGATATGGCTACCGCCACTCAATCCCCAGCACTTCTGCTCATCTGGGGTAACATGAATCTTCTCGTACATATCCACGCTACCATCTCTACGGCAGAGGAAGCCCACGTTATAGAGGGAATCGTCCTTAAGATAAGGCATACTACCCGTGATGATATTGATGTTGTAACTGATGGCCAACTCGCGGAAACGGTCACGGATTTCTTCGGTATACTGCGCCATCTTTCGGATGCTCTGCGCCTCACCCAAGTCGTTGAAACGAGCCATCAAAGGCGCATTGAAATACTCAGGGAAGAGGATGAAATCGCTCTTGTAATCGCTCACAGAATCAACGAAGAACTCAACCTGTTCAAAGAGGTCATCCACCGAAGCGTATGGGCGCATCTGCCACTGTACCAATCCGATTCTTACGGTTGGCTTGCGGTCTACATAAGAATCCGTAGGTGGCTGATAATAGATGTTATCCCACTGCAAGAGGGTGGCGCAGTGTTCACTCTCCTCATCGCTAGGAAGATAATTGCGAATCACGCGGCGTACATGGAAGTCGTTGGAAAGCTGGAAGGTAAGAACCGGGTCATAGATTTCACGGCTTCTTACATGCTCGATATACTCCTTAGGGCGCATCTTATCGGCATACTTGTGATAGTTTGGTATACGACCGCCAAACATGATAGCCTTCAGATTGAGCTTCTCGCAGAGTTCCTTGCGATACTCATACATACGGCGAGCCAGGCGCAAACCACGATAATCAGGGTGGATAAATACCTCGATGCCGTAAAGAATGTTTCCCTTAGGATCGTGGGTATTGAAGGTTTCATTACCCGTAACCTGAGCATAGGTATGATCGCCCTTCACCATATTATAATTGACGATGATAGAGAGCGCACAGCCCACAATCTTATCATCAACGATAATAACCACCTGTCCCTCAGGGAAGATAGTAATGAGTTTCTTAATCTGTTCTTTTGTCCAGAATACATCTGAGTCTGCGTAAATACGCTTAAACGACTTGGCAAGCTGATCGTAATCCTCCATGCGAAGGTTGCGCATGCCTACCTTTTCGATTTTTCGAGTTGGTTCCATAACAACTGTATTTTTATTATTATCTAAATCCGGGTGCAAAGATACAGCAAATTATAGATACGACAAAGAGTTTTCGCAAATAATTGATATTTACGAAAACTCTTTTCATGTATTTTGCTGTAAGAAAGCCTTTTGGCTTAGAATTTAACGCAAAAACTTGGCATCTTCCTGCGGTATTGCCTCATCATGATCATCGAGATAGAGCAATTCCGTTGGATGATATTTACCACTTGCCACCGAGTATTCATCCAGACGATAACGGGTCTGAATGCCACCGATGCCCAACATAGTATGAAAAGCCGAAAGACTACTCTGCACCTGTTTTGACCGATTTTCTCCCAATGCCTTCAATATATCCGGATATTGTTTACTGAATCCAGCAGAAGTCCAGATGATGAAAGGCACATGCAGTTCGTAATCCGAAGCCTTCGGTGCTGCATGAAGGAAGAGGCTGCGCCCATCATCGAAAATATTCTCTCCATGATCGCTGGTATAGAGCATTGCTGATGTTGGCTGATCATATACCCCATCCGTCTTAGTCTGTACCCCCTCCCATTTCTGCAGACGTTCAATGATACCATGCAGGATATAATCGGTATATCGGATGGTATTATCGTAAGCATTCAACAAATCACGCCTATTCTCCGATTTTGCCTCACTCCTGCTATCAGGCTTGAAGTAAGCGAAACTACGGGGATAACGCTCCTGATAATTGAAGTGAGAACCATAGGAATGAAGAACCACGAAGAGTTTGCGATAACGGTAATGGTAATGGGCAGACGAGGAAGCATCAGCCAATGGCAATATCTCATCCAGTTTCTGCAACAGATCCTCATCATAATGGTTGCCTTGCGAAGCATCCTCTTTCTTCAGAAAATAATGCTCATCAGCCTGTTCTCCCAGAAAATCGATAAACGAATGATTGGGCAACTGGTTGCTGATAAACACAGTATGGAATCCGGCTTCCTTAAAGGCCGCCAGGATGCCTTTCTCATGAAAAAGTCGCTCAAAATCCTCGGCTGATGCAGCAGACAGAAGCATCGGAACACTCTTATGGGTGGTATTGCTCTGCGTTGTCACATTCGGGAAAGCTTTGATACCCGGTGTCTTGGAAAGCAGAGGATTGGTATTCCGAGGATAGCCGTAAAGACTGAAATTATGAGCTCGTGCCGTCTCTCCTACTACCATCACATACACCTCGGGAGCCGTGGCAGAATGCTCACTCCTGGCATCAAACTTAAAATCCCGGCTTGCCTCCCTGTAATTCTCTGAAGCCGCATTACGCTCGAAAGCCAAATAGAGATTATAGCAAACGTTAACAGGATAAAGCTGGTTGCGCATACGGTAACCATCCACCACCAGATAGCTTGCCAGCAGACAGAACAGTCCTATAGCCCCAATCTGCATTGCCCAATGGCGAACTCTCTGCTGGAAAGAAACCGACAACCGGCTATCTCTTCTGATATTGACACCCCCCAGGATAAGCAAAGGCAAATAAACCACAAACACACCTACCACGGCTGGTGCCAGATTATCGAGCAGCTCCATCGCCTCACCGGGATTGGTAGTTACGAGATTCAGAAACATATCTACTGCTATCACTCCCGTTCCGAAAAGATAAAGCAATACCAGCTGGAACGCAGCGAAAAAGACAAAGATAAATGCCCACCATATCATCTTACCAGGACGCTTAGCCACAGAAAAGAACAACATATACAGCGACAAAGGCAGCAACACGTTGACACCACATGCCCACGGAGCCAAGCACTCGGTATAACACAAGGCTATATTAGGCAACAGCAATGCCACCACAGCATAAACATACAGGAATTGCCCCGATGACACCTTATTATATATATAAGATAAACGATTCATTCTTCTCTTGTATTAAAACGCTTCATTGATATTAAACAGGAAGCCAGACTGCCCCGACTTACCGAATCCATAATCCAGACGTACATTCACATTCTTCTTAAATTCCCAGCGATAACCTACACCGGCATTCGGCAAAATCTGTTTAGAGCGCAATGCCGAGAATTTCGGGAAGATGGTTCCTGCTCCAACCCACACTACGATGCCATTACGCTTCCATACATGTTGGCGCAACTCAACCGTAGCTTCCAGAGAATGTTTATCGCGATAACGGCCTTCATAATAGCCACGCATGGAACGAGTACCACCCAATTCAGCCATCATTCCCCACGAAGGATTACCAAAGTTGAGGTTAGCCCCAATGTCCTCGGCAAGAACCGTTCCCTTACCCAGTCGCTGATAGGCATCAAAACGAAATGCCGTCGTACTGAAAGCATAATCATTTCCCATAAATCCAGGTCTGAACATCTGATTGATATTCAGATAGATACCACGATGTGGATTCGTAAGATTATCTCTGTTATCATATACCAGAGAAACGCCAGCTCCTACATTCCAAGTATGCTGATCCATGCCTTGCAGTAATTCCGGACGCTCAATATGTTTACCTATTACATAGTCATAACTCGCCATCGGTCCGATATAGAAATTATCTGCTACACGAAACAGGAAGCTAACTTCAGCCTGAGCCTGCCAACGCTTCATGTCACTCTTATTGGCATCGTTATCGCCCATCTCATAGCCTATTCCCCAAAATTCAGAGGGAAAAGAATAGAAATAAAGGTGATAATCAATGCGATATCTTCCTTTAGGAGCAATATGGTTACCACGGACACCCAACATGTAGAAACCTACAGAACTGACATCACCATAAAGCGAGACATTAGAAGGAGGAAGAATACTGTCATTCGGATCAGTACGGTATAGTCCTGCTGCCACCAATCCCAATCCAAACTTGGTATCAGAGGCATAATGAGGGCCACCTATCACACTAAAATCGAAACGTTTATGCTTCTTGTTTTTGTTGGAATCATTAAAGTAGTCAAGAATCCGGTTCACCCATGATTTCCCGGCATGTAAAGCCGTCGTATCCACCTTCTCTGCAGATGAGATACTATCGGTTACAGAAGGCTCAGAGGCATAACTGCCCAATGCCAACATCATAATAAGTATTGTCAGAATATGCTTCATTTTGTCGATTTTATTATTTTAATACACCAATGCTACATTATCAATCCACAAGGTATTGCCTGGAGTTCCGATATAGGCTCCACCATCGGATGAGGAGAACTGAAGAATCAGATGAGTAGGTGTTTCGTTAGCACTCGCCCATCCTACTTCTTTTACCGGCACACTCTTACCCTTGCTGTTACGGGCATAGTCAGTGGATCGCAGTCCCATAGTAGCAGCCTGATAACCTGCCATGTGGCGGATATCGCCATAATGGATTGTATAGGTAGCATCTTCCACCCATCTATTGGTACTCTTTCCGAATCTGACTACCATCGTACCCACACGTTTAGCTGTTATATTTCCCTTAGCATCTTCATGCCGTTTCTGCAGATAGAGCACAGCTATAGCATGATCTCGACCTGCAACCGTAGAGGCTCCGCTAAATCCATTCTGCTTGATACGATTGGCTGCATTAGGAAAAGAAGTCTTATAATCAAAGCGCAAAGCCTTAGGACGTGCGGTGAATGGTATACCCCAGTTGATGGCTTTAGGACCATCCTTGGTACTTGTTATCGGTTCACGAACATCACCCAGAAAGAGAGAACCGGCAGCCAAGACCTTGATATTGATGAGTCCCAGCACTTTTACTTTCTCAATATGGGTTACCAGTTTGGCACAATATCCACTACCATGTTTATCACGAAACACAGAGTTATTCGTCTTATAGATGCCCGATACATGTGCCAGGACATTGGAGGAACCCCAAGGCGAACCACCCTTATTGGTATAAGGAATATTACCATTGATGGTCATATTAGGTCCAACGGCATAAACTGTTTTCTGATTTCCTCCGATAATGCCTGATTCTTTGATATTCCTGATTACCCAGTGGTCCATATTACCATATTTAAAAGGAACCACTTTTTCCTGTCCCTTAACGGGAAGGCACGACAAGGCAGCAACCGCCATAACGATGCCTGAAATTATTATTTTCTTCATATCTGTTTCTTTTATATATCATTAAGGCTGCAAAGATAGAAAAATATTTTCTAGTTTTCAGTTTCCCTTGACATAAAGCATAAAATATTAAGAAATAATAATATATTTAGTGCATTTTAATTGCCATAAAACAAAAAAGTCCTGTATTTGCTGTTATAAACAAATACAGAACTTTCTGATTTAATATATAAAACAGAATCTCTTGCTCCGATTACAATAGAGTCATGCACCGGTTACAATAGAAACATGTTCCGATTACTCCAAAAGCTATTATCGGTTTGAATACATATTATCGTAATACTTCTGATAATCACCAGAGGTTACGTTGTCCATCCATTCCTGGTTCTCGAGATACCACTTCACGGTCTTCTCGATACCCTCCTCAAACTGGAGAGATGGCTCCCAACCCAATTCCTTCTGCAACTTTCTAGAGTCGATGGCGTAACGCATATCATGACCCTTTCTGTCGGTTACATAAGTGATGAGATCCATATCCTCGCCTTCCTTTCTGCCGAGCAATCTATCCACGGTCTTGATAACCACCTTGATGATATCGATGTTCTTCCACTCGTTGAAACCACCGATGTTGTAAGTCTCGGCAATCTTACCCTTGTGGAAAATCATATCGATGGCAC